>Ga0209541_10003494_pt1 | contig 28821 bp, 30 predicted proteins | sample RifCSPlowO2_01_FD_184027 | JGI IMG/M metagenome (GOLD analysis project Ga0209541, IMG submission 184027) | Groundwater microbial communities from Rifle, Colorado - Rifle CSP2_plank lowO2_0.1 (SPAdes) (version 2) | ecosystem: Environmental > Aquatic > Deep subsurface > Groundwater | place... | reverse complement strand
CGGAATCTGCAAAGCAATAAATCCGACAATCGCGAAAACTATTACAAACAAAACATTTTTCTTTGTAAAATATTTTTTCATTTTTTTCTTGATTAACTTGATAAACTTTCTACTTTATAACTTTAAATTATTTAATCTCGATGCCCATACTTCGGGCGCTTCCGGCAATGATGTTGATAGCTCCTTCGTCATCTTTGGCATTCAAGTCTGTTCTTTTTTTGTTGGCAATTTCGAGTGCTTGAGCGCGGGTGATTTTCCCGACTTTCGTCTTTACATTCGTGCCTGAGCCTTTCGCTATCCCAGCCACTTTTAAAATAAGATCGGAAGCAGGCGGAGTTTTGACTACGAAATCATAACTGCGGTCTTCGTAGACAGTAATCGAGACGCCAACTTTGTCGCCGGCCATATTTTTTGTAGCAGCGTTAAATTTAGTCATGAAGTCCCCGATGTTGATGCCGGCTTGGCCGAGCGCGGGTCCGAGTGGCGGCGCTGGGGTGGCCTTTGCAGCCTGAATTTGAACTTTTATTTTTTTGGTGATCTTTTTTGCCATAATAATTTATATCTTTTTTACCTGTAAAAAGTCAAGTTCGACCGGAGTTTCGCGGCCAAACATTGAAACCAGCACTTTTACCTTCCCGCGTTCCTGGTCAACTGAATTGACTTTCCCTTCCAATTCCTTAAACGGACCATCGGTAATTAAAATACTCTCGCCGATAACCATGTCAATATTGTGTTTCGCCGTGCCAGCATTCATTTTCTTGAAAAGATATTCTACTTCGTCATTTTTAAGAGGTACCGGAATAACTCCAGCGCCGACAAAACCGGTAACCCGTGGCGTATTGCGAACCACATACCAGGAATCATCCGTCACAATCATGTCCACCAAAACATAACCCGGATAAATTTTCTCTTCCACTTCCACCCTCTTGCCTCCTTTAATTTTTATTTTTTTTTCAATCGGCACAATAACATTGAAAATTTTATCATTCATGCCGAGAGAGTCTATACGCTGACGTAAATTGCGCAAAACCACACTTTCATATCCAGCATAGGTGTGGATGGCGTACCAGTTTCGAACTCCTTGTTCTTCTTGTTTTGACATTGTATAGGTTTTAGGTTTTAGGTTTTAGGTTTTAGTATTACTATCCCCTACAAGCTATAACCTATTCACTAACTTAATATCTTCTCTAGGCCTTTAGTGAAAATAAAATCGAAAACGCTTAAATAATAAGCCACGACAACCGATAAAACTATCACAATTAAAGTGTAGTAAAAGGTCTGGCTCCTGGATGGCCAAATTACATGCTTTAATTCTGTCTTGGTTTCCTTAAAATATTCAGTGATTTTTGACATTTTTCAAAAAAGCCCTCCGAGGGGCTTTTTTGATACTACTCTTTTTAGACAAAATAGTCAAATTGAAATTTTTCTTGGAAACAAAATCAGAGTCCTTGATTTTTGGATTGGCGAGATCGCTGAATCAATTCGTCTCGCAACTGTTCAGAAACTTCTCGAGAAGTACCCGGCAATCTCCCTTCTGCGCTAGCGCCGCCTACCCCATAACGTCCAACTGTGGCGCTAAATCCAGCAGTCTGGATATTAAGATCGGATAACCCAAGCAAACGGGCCAAGATACCTCGATGAATATCCACATTCTGAATCCGATCATAAGGTATAGTTACATATTTCTTGTAGATCACCCCTGATTCCTTTCGAAAACCGGAATCAATGAGCTCGTAACGATAAAAGTGATAGGTGAGTTTGGCCCAAATAAAACAGAATGGGAGATATGCGGGAATGATAATCCATAGCCACTTAAGAAAATCAAAGGAAACTCCGCCCAAAAACGCCGAACCCCAAATACTTAAGATGAAAACTGGAATGATGGATCGTAAAACAAAACTAAAAAAGAATAACCACACTGCTTTTGGATCTAATTGTTTCATAAGTTCAATATTACTCTATTTTACATAAAACAGTCAACCCGATAGTAGAGAATCTCACTACCGGATCAAATTGAGAAGGTTATCTATTCAGAAACGTTCGAACTTCGTATCCGACAAGTCCGTCAACTTTCAATTTATTGTCTGTTTGAAATTCCATCAGAGCCGCTTTGACTTTCGCGCCTAATACTCCGTCGACATTTCCGGCATCATATCCTGCCTTGTTCAACAACTTCTGAAGTTCTCTAACTTCATTCCCGTATGAACCCTGCTCCAGAAACTGCGTGAATCTGAATTTGCTCGCGCTGGCGATATTCCCAGACACTTGAGCATCTGTTGTTGCGCCTATCGCGCTGGCTGTCAGAGACCCCGCGGGCAAACCTAAAACGGAAGAAGATAAAGAGGCGGTGGCAGGAGAAGGAATAGCGGAACTTACTGATGTTCCATCAGTAAAGGTAACAGTAAGCGTCCCTCCTCCCCAGGTGGTTTTAGCCGATTGTTGGCCGTAGAGATAGAGAGTTTCGGTGTTGGGACCGACGGAGAATGTTTGTCCCATTCTTGTATTCAACTGCTCGCCGTTTCGGAAAACAACAACAGGCCAGTTGCTGGTGTTGGTGGTCCAAATGTCTCCCTGCATCGCTCCGGCTCCTGTGATTTTTATGGAAAAAATGGTCTTAGTGTTTCCATTCATATTGAGATTTAACGTCCATTTCCAATCGTTAGGGTTGTTGTTGAAGGAACCCGAAGTATAGACCCCAGCTGTTCCAGTTTTGTTTTCATTCGCTGAGGTAAGGACGATGGAGGCGGTGGGTTGAGTATCGCTAATCGTAATCAAAATATCCGCCCCTCCGAATCCCAAAACTTTCCCGGAAAGTTTGTATTGCCCCGCGGGAATTCTGTATACGGCCGGATTGTGCGTGATAGTCCAAGTTTTCGAGGCACCGGGCGCAATACTGACGGATGTTTGATTTTGCGTACACATCTGGCCAACACTTGAATCATAATTGGCAACCGCGTATGAAGTCTGACAACCATTACTCCAATTTAGAATTTTAACTTCTGAAGTATTATTCGTAGCGGTAATATAGATCTGAATACTTTCGCTGGAGGTATATGTCGATTTATCGGTCTTCACGTCATAGGTAATCCTCGCGCTGGTGGGAACCGCGGCGCAAGCGCCGTTTACGGAATAACCGGTGGAACAACTCATCAAAATATTTGAAACCTGCCCGGCGCTCGTGCAATATCCTTCGGCGACGGACGTGCAGGAATCACCGGAGCACACCCCGCCATTCGAAGCCACGGACGCGTCGGTAAAGTATGAACCAATGCCATTCGCTCTTCCGTCCGCTATTCCTAAAACATTAGGGTTCTGCCCGCCATCGGAATCGGTGCATGACACGGCAGTGGTGGTAGTTGCGGTGGCGATAGTGAAAAAAGAATCGCTATAATCTTGAGGAGCGGGAGACATTCCAGTTTCAAATGCCATCACTCTCACCATAAACAGATCACTTCTCTTACCAGTCCCGTATGTAGCAGGAATAGTCCAGTTGTATGTATTGCCGACTATACTGGTAACCATTGAATCTTCAATGTTTGAAGTTTCTCCACTATTTCTGTAAGAAAGCTGAATGCCAAACCTCGCACCACTTTGAAGACCAGAGCTACTCCATCTGATCGGCACAACATCTCCTACTTTATAATTCTCTCCCCCATTCGGGCTCAAAACGGTGATGGAAGGGGTGCTGGTGGTAGGTTGTTTTACAGTAATAGAAACATTATCATAATAATTTTTGATACCATCAAAACATGTTATGGTGAGACTAAGAGGGCTTATGTATCCAAGTGTTGCATGTCTAGCATATAACTTAACTACTCCATTTGGTTTTTGATTTGTTTGATCATTCCAAAGCCATCCATCTATTGTTGGCACATAATGGCCACCCATTTTACATTCGGTTTTTGATATATCAATGCCAGTCGATCCCCAAGATGCTTCAATAACTGATCCATATTCAACTGCTGAAGGAAAGTCTGAACCATTAACTTGAAGATTAATAGAAGGCTGAGTTGAAGAAGTGGTAATTGTGAAATGTGAGTCACTAATATCAAATCTATTACCTCCTTCTTGCACTAAAGCAATGCCATAATCATTGCCGTCTGGAATAGTTGTGGGCACTTTCCAATCAAAATAGCCTTGATTATATATTGGACGAGAAATTTCCCGCTCGTTTCCTTGGTAAGTACCATTGCCTTTTCTAAGTTTTATATATACTTGACTTACATCTTTAGATTCCCATTTTATTCTGTATGTATCTCCTTTCTTGATTTGTTCTCCCCCATTCGGACTCAAGACGGTGATAGTTGGATTACTATTTGATCCGCAAGATTGACCGGTGGTTGAACTAAAACCTGTGTTTGACGCGCAGCCGGGAGGAAAAATTGCCCCATTATTACAAGGTCTACCTGTCGTTATGCTATAACCTTGATTTGAATTACAGCCTGGTGGGAAAGTTAAACTATCACACCTTTCTCCCGTAACTGGACTATATCCCACTGTCGAAGTACAGCCAACTGGAAGCGATGTGTAAATACCATTGTCGCATTTTATCCCCGTGGTTGGGCTATAGCCAAATGTCGAGGTACAACCTTCCGGAAGATACTCAAGAACTATAGTATCGCATTTTACTCCGGTAATTGGACTATAACCTTGTGTTGAAGCACAACCGGCTGGCAAAGATGAAGAACCTCCTCCGCCGCCGCTGCCACTAGTTTGCGCGCTCGCAGAATTAACATTAAAACCTAGTAATGTAAATGATAAAAGAAAAACGACCAAAAACAAATTATATTTTTTCATCCCGTACGAAGTAAAAGATATTTTTTCACTTTTACCTAAATTAAATAATAATCAAAATTTTACTTTCCCGCGAGAAATACGACATAAACTTCGTACGGGATTCATATACCTAATAATACCCCCCCCTCATATATTAAACAAACTTGGATGTGGATAACTTCTCTACCGTATCTCGTATGTTATCGTCACATCCGAACTAATCGTATTTTCCCCTTTGGGAAGCTCTGCCGGAGCCGGTGCGGTGCCTACACTGTCCTTAATCATCGCTGATTCATACATAACCGGATATCGTAAACCTGATTCGCTAAAACTTGTAATCTTGCCCAAACGCACTCCCAAATCTTTAGCCAAAACTCGCGCTTTTTCTTTGGCATCATCGATGGCCAACTTTCTCGCTTTCGCTTTTAACACATCCTCATCATCAATCGCAAAATTCGGGCCATTTAAATCAGAAACACCCGTCGTGCCGAGACCTTGCATAATTGAACCCACGTCATCTACATTCCTGACTTTGATGGCGAGACTTTCGCTTGCTTCGTAACCCAATAGCGTTTGTTTACCCACACAATAGTAGGGCCTGCCTTCTGCTCCCGCGATTTGTGGACATATTTCTTGTTTATATTCGTACTTAGGACTAAAAGAGGCATTGATAGTCTTTATATCTTTTTCCGCAATACTTTTACCTTTCAAAAAATCCAGTGCTTTTTTCTCTACCTCCGCTACTTTGTCTTGCGCTTCTTTGACTGTCTGGCCAACTTTGCTAATTGTAAAAGAAATATTCGCAATATCCGGGACAGCCTTTACTTCACCATGTCCATAAAATGAAATCGTCGCCGGCGTCGCACTTTCTCCCAGCATACTGTCTTTTTTTATTTCGGAAAATATTTTGACGGCAAAGTATGCGGATAAGATAACGATCAAAATAAACGACACCTTGAATAATTTATTTTTATTTTGTTCTAATGTTTCCATGCGTATATTCCTTATTTGTTAATAGAAACAAGCTCGACGTCGAAAACGAGTGTGGAATCCGGAGGGATCACTCCAGGAATACCATTTGCACCATAAGCATCTTCCCCCGCTATAGTAAGAGTCTTCTTCTCACCGACTTTCATTCCGACAATACCTTTATCCCAACCAGAAATTACTTGTCCCGCACCTAAAGTAAAGACAAAAGGTTCCACGTGTTTAAACTTTGGGTCAACATTAGAATCGAAAACTGTACCATTTTCTAAACGACCAGTGTAATTCATGGAAACAATATCGCCTGCTTTAGCTACTTCGACTTCCACCGAATTGTTCATAGAGGCTGCATTATTAACAGAAGCTGTATTATTGTTTGAGTTCATATTTACTTTGTTATTTATGCTGATAAAGATCAAAACTCCCGCCAAAGCCAAACAAACCACGACCGCTACCACAATATTCATATTATTTTTATTTTCCATGAGTCTATTATACTCCTAAGTCTATAAAAAATCAATTTTCTAACCCGTTTTAGTACAACAAAAAACGCGAGCATCCTGCTCGCGTCCGTCTGCATACTATCATTTATTTCACCATCGCCGCAATAAGTGCGGCGATGGTGAACACAACCAGCCCCACCAAGGGGCCGTATTGCTTGGGCAATGCCCAAGCAATAAGGATCCCGGCGAGACCCCCACCCCACAATATCGCCATTATGTTCATACTTGCAAGTAATTATATACTTTCTAAAAATCAAATCAAATTCACTTCAGGGAGAAGCCCTAAGCCGAATTTTTCTTTTACAGCTGTCATAATTTTATTGGCTAAATTTAATACTTCTTCCCCCGTCGCTCCGCCAAAATTTACCAAAACTAGAGCTTGTTTGTCATGCACTCCGACATTCCCTATCCTCTTGCCTTTCCATCCGCATTGTTCAATAAACCAGCCAGCGGGAACCTTAATAACCCCCTCTCCTTTAGAAGGAGAGGGTTGGGGTGAGATTCCTTTTTCTTCCCAAAAAAAAGGTATCTCGGGATATTTTTTTTTTAATTTTTCTAATTCAGCCGGTTTGACGAAAACATTTTTAAAAAAACTGCCGGCATTCGGAATTATAATCGGGTCTGGGAGTTTGCTTTTTCTGATACGAGAAACCGCGTCGCTGATATCTTTAGAATTTTTAATTTCAATCTTGTTTCTTTCCAAATATTCTTGCAATATTTTGTAAGTTATGTTTTTAGTCTCGACTTTGCTTAATTTTAAAGTTACAGCTGTAATAAAATATTTTCCTTTTAAATCATTTTTGAAAATGCTGTCGCGATAGCCAAATTTACATTCTTCTTTAGAAAAAATTTTATTTTTTCCCGTGTTAATATCAATAGCTTCGACATTCTCTAAAACATCCTTGAGTTCCGCCCCGTAAGCCCCGATATTTTGCATCGGCGCCGCGCCAACCGTACCCGGAATGAGCGATAAATTCTCAATACCCCACAAGCCGCGATCTACGGCGAAGGTTACGAGATCATGCCAAATTTCTCCGCCCATGCACCTGACAATGACATTTTTTGAGTCTTCTTTAAGAATCTCAATACCCTTTAGCTTATTCAAAATAACCAAACCGTCAAAATCTTTGGTAAATAGAACGTTACTGCCGCCGCCCAAAAATACTTTTTTAATATTCCTAAACTGTGGCAAAGTAAAAATTTCCACCAAATCTGCTTCCGTATGCGCCTCCACAAAAAACTCCGCATTCGCCGATATGCTGAAGGTGTTTAATTTTGATAAATTGTAATTTTCTTGAATTTGCATAATACTTTTCTAGTATAGCAAAATGTAAATAAAAAAGTCGCTGGAACTCTCAGAGAGAAAGTCTCGGCGACTTCGGATTGGGCTGGGGGTCTTTCGACCCCCAGCTTTGACACATGTTCCCTAAAAAGGGTACTTATCCACTCATAAGATGGCCTCATACCCCCAATTAAAGAACTAGGTCTTTGGTATAATACCATAATTAAAAAGACACAAAAAGTTTATTTCTGTTAATTTCTTAATACATCCACAAAACAATTTTTATGTAGTTTAATAACCTTAGACGTTGGACTTTTTATTTCTCCCCCGTCTATATATAAATCCACTTGGTCTCCAAAATATTTCTTTGCTTCGGCGATATTTGTCGCTGGCGGAAACCTTTCAGTATTCGCCGAAGGCGCGATGAGCGGGCCGGTTTTTTTTAGTAATTTTTGCAACTCCTCTTCTCTGGGCACTCTAAAGGCCAAAGTTTTTGTGCCGCGGTGCAAGTATTCCAGTCCTTCATCTGGACAATCTAAGACAATACTGACAGGCCCTGGCCAATATTTTTTAAGCGCAATTTTTTGTTTATCAGAAAGAATAATAGAAAATTTTTCAAGATCACTCTCGTCTCCGATGATTATGATACAGGGTTTGTCTGGTGCACGTTTTCGGAGTTCATAGATACGGTTAACAACAAATTCACTTTGCGCCATTCCTACAATTCCATACACAGTATCAGTCGGCATAACCGCGACACCGTCTTCTTTTAATACTTTAATGAGATTAGGATCAGTCCACATAATATTTACATTACTCGGCCTAGAAAATTTCTTTTTTTAATTTCTCTTCGATCTCCTCTTCATTCACGGGAAGAATCATTTTCTTCAGTTCTGGATCTTCCGACAAATCTATGCCTTCTTTTTCCAAAAGGAGCGCAATCATTCTCATGAGTTTAGTAATTTCCTGTTCTGAAATAATGTCTAATTGCAAATGGGTTTCTTCTCGCAAATCATCTATTTTGGAATTGCGATTTTGAGAAATAAGCACAAAAATAGCCAGAACGATAGCTTCCAGAGAAACAAAAGTGGTCAAGAGATTAAAAGGAAAAGGGTCAAACGCGGTAATTCCTTCTATCTGGTTGGTATTAACTGCCAACCAGGCCAGGAAAAAAAATAGATTCAAAAGTAGAAAAGTAAAACTGCCAAAATGCGTTGTCATCCAGTCGGCAATTCGCTCTGACCTAGTTCTTCTAAAATCAGATCGCGCCTTGATGCTTTGAAATATTTTTTCCGTTTGATTTTTATGCATGTAGAGATAATTCTATCATTAGTGTATAATTACACAAGATGATAAAAAAGAATAGGCTAATTTCCTTATCTCGTATAGCCTACAGAGCAGCCTACAGAGCTTTAGACTCTGGTAGGGAAGAAGAAAATGGGGGTATCCGAAGGGATTTGAACCCTTTCTTCACCCTCCACAGGGGTGCGTGCGAACCAATACACCACGGATACCATGTATTCTTAATTTACCAAAAAATATGTACAAACGCTAATTTATTTCACCCTCAATAATTTTAGATAAAATTCTTTGGTAAAGAAATGATTTTTGTTGCGACGAAAATATTTTGCTCCTTCCACTAAGAGAATATTTAAGACAAGCCAAAAAATAACGAACGGAGTCCAGGACCAAGGCAGGGCCGCCAGCTCAAAAACGTTTCTGATGGCCGGAACGGTCATAGTGACAATTAAAATAACAGCGGCTACAATAATACTGACGTTCAATTTTTTGTTTGAAAAAACGGGGTAGAAAAAAAGCGGGCGATGTAAACTTCTGAAAGAAAAAGAGATTACCAAAATATATGAGGCAAAACAAACAAAGAAAATAGAACGGGCCAGCATTATGTCAACGTTAATTTTTAATAAAATGAAATATAAAAGGAAAAGAAGTAGGGAGCTTAAAATGCCGACGCCGAAAATAAATATTTTCACATTTTTAGTAAATATAAGATTAGAGTCCTGCGTGCCCTGACCTTTCCTCCCCTCCCTATCCATATCTTCGTCAAAGGCAAAAGCCAAGGCCGGCAGACTGCCGGTAAAAAGATTGACCCAAATAATCTGGAGCGCGGTGATAGGCAGCGGCAGCGACAGAAGCAAGCTCCCGCCGATGACAAACACCTCGTCAAAAGAATTGGACATTAAATAGGTAAAAGCTTTTCGAATATTGGCCAATATTCTGCGCCCCTCATCAATCGCCAAACTAATAGTTTCAAAATTATCATCCAAAAGGACCAAATCGGAAGCCGACTTGGCCACATCGCTTCCGGAGCCAAGCGCGATGCCTATGTCCATAGCTTTTAAGGCCGGCGCGTCATTGACGCCATCCCCGGTCATGGCCACCACCTCCCCTAATTTTTGGTAAAGGTGGCCAATTCGAAGTTTGTCTTCGGGGGTAACTCGAGCGAAAATTTTTATTTTGGGTATGGCCGCCAGTAATTGTTCATCGGACAAACTTCGGATATCATTGCCGGTGAGCACCTCTCGTTCTAAAACTTCCCAATCCAAACTCTTGGCTACGGCCAGTGCGGTCCCCACCAAATCCCCGGTAACCAAAACCATCTTCACTCCATGGGATTCTATATTTTTTATAGCCATCGGTACTTCCGGCCGGATCGGATCATAGAACACAAACATTCCTAAAAAATTCAAATCTTTGATATCTTCGATTGAATGTTTTTTTTGTTTTTTAGGAACGGTAGCAATGCCAATAAGCCGTTTCCCTTCTCGGCTGGTCTCATCAATCCAGGATTCGATTTGTAAATATTCTTCTTTAGAAATTTTTGACTTTGCCAGAAGAACATCCGGCGCTCCCATGCATACATAAGTGTCATCTTTTTCGGCAACGGAAAATTTGTTGGTGGAATTAAAAGGTAAAACAATGTAAGAAGTAAAATTAGAGGATGCCGAGGAAATAGTGTCGAGAGAAATATCGTGCGTCCGGCAAGCTTTAACGATATTTACCTCAAAAGGTCGGCCGCGAAAAATCCACTTACTTTGGTCTTCTCCCGGATTCTCGATCGAGACATCTACATTAAGGAGCGATAGTTCCAGTAAAGTTTTCTGTTTTGGGGATAATGCTTTGGCTGATAAATTATCTTCTACGGCTTGGGACAAGTGACTTTCTAGTATTTTTCCCACTTCGCTCACACTAACCAGCTGCATATCGGCGAGAGTGAGAGTGCCGGTCTTGTCCGTCATGATGAGGGTCGTCGAACCGAGCGTCTCGGCGGCAGTGAGTTTCCTGACAACACCTTTTTTGTTAGCAATCCGTTCGGACCCAATCGCTAGGATAACCGTGAGCACAATCGGCAGCGCTTCCGGCACCGCTCCGACGGCCACCGCCGCCGCCAGGATAAGCATAGGGATAAGCGCCTCCCCGCGAGTGATTCCTAAAAATAAAATTCCTACTACGATAATACAGACCATAAAAAATATGAGCCAAGCTAAGCGACCGATGCCTTTTTGTAAGGGAGTTTTGGTTCTGGTAGTTTTCGAAACTACGCTGGCGATCTGGCCAATTTCAGTTTCATTGCCCGTCCCATACACCACCGCCGTGGCATACCCCTGCACCACCAAGCTCCCGGCATGAGCGATATTTTTACGTTCGGCCACCAAGGCTGTGAGAGAAACCAGTTCTTCGCTCTTCCCGACCGGCATAGATTCCCCAGTCAGAATGGCTTCATCTACGCTGAAATCATTCACCGTGAGAATCCGGGCATCTGCGGGTACTCTGGCGCCGTATGATAATTTGATTATGTCTCCCGGCACCAAAAGCAGAGAATCTATTTCTTGTTCAATGCCGTTTCGGATGACTCTAGCTCGGTCTTTGATATAGGTGGTCAATTTAACCAAGGTATTCTCGGCATGATATTCGTGGTAAAATCCGAGCAACACATTCAATAGAACGGCAAGCGCAATCACGAAAGTTTCGGCTAATTCCGCCAAGATGAAAGTGAGTACCCCGGCGCCGAGAAGTAAAAATATGAGCGGGCTTAAAAACTGTTTTAGGAAAAGAGCGGTGACACTTATTTTTTCTTTGTTGTGGAAAGTATTGTTTCCATATTGCAGCAAGCGGTTAGCCGCTTTTTTATCCGTTAGTCCAGTCGGTTTTGTCTCCAATTTATCTATAACCTCAGTGGTAGAGAGAGCCCATGGTTGTGTAATCATTTTTATTTTATGAAAATTTGCGCAATCGAACTAAAATCATAATTAAGCGCCGTTAAAAAGAAAATACAAAGACAAATGAAAGCCGAGACAATGCACCAAGAGCATCCTTTTTTCAATATAAAAATTTGCACAGCGATCAAATAAGCAGAGAAAAGAAAAGCGACCAGAGACATAATGATGAGCAGAACCACCAGATCAATTTGCAAAATATTCAGCCCGCCCCTAAGCGAATCCGGCATCAAAATAAAGAACAGATAAGCGAGCGACACTACAGCATAATAAACCATTCCGAAAACTTCCACCGGCATGCCGAGAAATTTAGCATAGTCGCTATGCACCACCGTATGGCAATCGAAATTTATCGGGCAGACCAAGGGCGTGTTCTTGGTTTTATGATTGCGAATATGCTTGGCCACCAAAAAACCACATACCCCTAAAATAAAAATAATTATTTGAGTCCAAATATCTTCATCCAAGCGCATAAAAATAGTATAACATATAAATATATGAGCAGTCTAAAAGAAAAATTCAGGCAAAGAGTTTTAAATGTGGTAAAAAATATTCAAAAAGGAAAAACTATGACCTATAAAGAAGTAGCCAAACGATCCAGCAATGCCCTAGCCGCCCGGGCAGTAGGTAACATCATGGCCAAAAATTTTGATCAGAAAGTACCGTGCCATCGAGTCATAAAATCCGATGGAACACTCGGCAACTATAATCGCGGCGGACTAAAAGCAAAAATAAAACTTTTGCGCAAAGAGGGTGCGATTAAATAAATAATCCTGATGCTATAAAACAGGACGACCGCATATTTTTATAACATACTATTGGTGTCTCTATTGTACCAAACTCGCACTTACTTTCAAAACAAATGATGTGGCACGCGCGGAGCGCGTGGTGAAGCGAAACTAAATTGTACGCTCGGATTCTGCGCGCCTCGTCCGCTCCCTTCGGTCGCGGGAGCAAAAACCAAAAATTTTCCTTACCTTTCTTCTTTTCCTCGGCGGGGGGTGTGGGGGGAGCCGACAAAAAATGGAAAGGAAATTTTTGGTTTTTGCTTCGCCGTTTCAGTCTCCGAAAAGAGCACTATTATTTTTTAACACTTTTGACTGCTCTTTTCTCCGCCCTCACGGCGAGACGAGGCGCTTCCTCTCCGCGTTGAGTGGTAACTTGAAACTCTGTGACTTCGTCCACTGCTCGTGGTAACTCATAAAAGTGGATTGTGCTAAGGCACAAACAAATCTTATTGTGCTTGCCTGTATCATTAAACTAGGAAGAGATAAAATGAAGATGAAGACGATCTTGCTTGACTTAGCTTTTAGCTACCGGCGGGGAATATCGCTTCGTTTCTCTTCAAAACGCCTATGACTGGTTACGCCCTAGAGCGTGCGAACACAAACAGGCTTGCGGTTGGATTCTTTCTTCTCTTTTCTCTTCTTTCTTTTACAAATTAATATTCAAAAAACATATGCAAACCCAATCAATCGGCGTTGATGTGGGAAAGACAGAGCTGGTCGCAAGCATCAGAGACTCTGATGGTAATTCGGCGATGCCAGCTCTCTTTCCCAATTCAAGTGTAGGACTTAAAAAGTTTCTTGTCTACTTAAAAACCAACAATATCTCATCCGATGATCCAATACTCTTTGAATCAACCGGACCGTATCATTGGAGAGCGTGTCGGACGCTCGCTGACGAAGGATATTTCATCAAGGTGGCCAATCCTCTGCATACCAAGCAAATCGCCAGATTATCAATTAGAAAAAGAAAAACAGACAAAGTTGATTCGCAGAATCTGGCTTTTCTGGCTTCACAAAATTACGGCTATCGTTTCGTGGAGACGGAAGCGATGGCAAAAAGAAAAGCCATGGTTAGACATTACTGGAAACTTCGTCAGTCAGCCACAGACCACTTGCGTCATGACCGCTATATGAAAGAATATCGAGGAATTAATGATGAATCTGTTTCCAAGTTTATGATTAAAAGATGCGAAGCTCTGAAAAAAATCATCGTGAAAAAGTGGGACAAAGGCAATGATATTAAGTATCTTGATTCAATTCCGGGCATTACGCCGTTTCTGGCCGCTACCATACTGGCAGAGCTTCTTCCGCTTGAGAGATTTAAAACGATTGATCAGATTGTGGCTTTCTCTGGTCTTGATCCGTCAGTCAAGCAGACTGGAGGAAAAGCCGGACATCATGGGCATATTTCCAAGAGAGGATCGCCGACACTTCGCGAAGCTCTGTTTTTAGCCGCATTCGGCTCATTCCAACGAGAACCGATGAAATCCATCTATGTCCGCTACAAGGCAAGAGGATTGCATCACAATACCATTCTTTGCATCTTGGGTAGAAAAATCCTTCGCATTGCCGTATCGCTTCTGAAAAAGAGGAGAATATTTGATGCGACGAAGTTATCAACAGTTGATGATTTGACAGGGACATAACTGGTCCCCGCCCACCCTGTGCGCGCGCAAATCCCCGCCGTTTTTAGGAGAAATTATAAAACGGCTGGGATTGCTCCCACTGGCACTAGAGTAAAGAAAACCTGTATTTTTCTTTACCGACAAATTATAAAATTAGTCTAGATTTTCTGTTATCGTTTCTTTACTGGAACCGGTTTGAGCTTCGTATGTAACTTTTTTCCCATCTGCACTGATTGTAAGCATTGATACGCGGTCATATTTATTTCCTTCTTTTCCGTCAATCACAACAAACCACTTGTTATTTTCTGAAGCAGAATAGACAAGATGTTTACTATTAAGACTGAACCCTCTAACGGAATCAGCAAAAGCCAATTCAACTTTTTGATATTGTTTTCCCTCTACGCCATCAATAACAACAAATTGCTTCCAATTAGGAGAGGCTACGCCAACTGAAGCGACATAAACGAAACGAGAACTATTTGGACTAAAAGCAGGAGTATAAACATAGTCGTAATATTTCAATTCTTTGCCGTTCAAAACAATGAATTGTTTAGTTCCATTTCCCGCCGCATATGCGTATTGTTTACTATCTGGACTAAAAAGTGCATCCCCAATAAGCTTGTATGCCTTTCCATCTTTGCCATCAATGGTTATGTAGTATATGTATTGACCTTCCGCGCCCTCACCCTCACTTGTTTCGATCAAAATAATCTTTTTTCCGTCAGCACTCCGTATACCGCCCTCATCGCCCCTTCCTGCACTTCCACCAGCAGGCAGAGGTTTGTTACTGGAAGGATTATTGGTATCCGCCGTAGGCGACGGTTGCGGAGCAATATTAGTCTTAGGCTTTAACACAAAATATCCACCAACAGCTACAATGGCAATAATGACTACAATTAAAGCAATATTTGCAAAACCTTTTTGTGAATTTTTCATATATTTGTATAATACTCTTATTTTAGCATTTTATCAACCGAAACACCAAGTGCCTGTGCTAATCGTTCTAACTGTTGAATTGTGATGTTTTTCTTGCCATTCTCAATGGCGCTCATATAACTTCTATCCATATCTAACTTACGACAAATGTCGCCCTGCGACATTTTACGGCGAAGCCGTATTTGTTTGATATTCTGCCCCAGTTTTTTGGAAATTTGAGCCATATATAAGATATCCACATCATAGCAGTTGCAGCGTTTTAATTCTATGTGGTATTATAGTTCCATATGAATACGGTGAAGCAAAACCAAAAATTTCCTTTCCATTTTTTGTCGGCTCCCCCCACACCCCAGTATGAGAGAATCTACTGGGTTTTTGTATTAATTAATTTAGCGAATTTTTTCAAGAAAACAGTAGAGTGCAGAGATGAGATGTGGCATAGCATACCCGCACCCTGTCGCTCCAAAAGGAAGACGACTCACGGAGGATTGCTCCACATCTCTTCTGTGCACGAACATGAGCAAATAGCGGATGGTCGCTCCGAAAGGAACATGACTCTCGCATACTGGGTGAGAATGTGCCAAAGCACATTCGCAAGACCTTTTGAGCTTGTACTCAAGCCAAAAGGTGTACAGTTCCTGTAAGGAATTCAATTCATGCACGCCTGTCTTCGAAACACAGGATTAGCAATTAACAGAAAAATATATGACCACAGCACAAAAGCAAAGTTGTATGTTTGTCGGTATCGATGTCCACAAGGACACCCATACCGCAGTCGGTATCTCTCCATACGGAGAGAAGCTGTTTGAAATCACAGTCGGCAATTACAGGGATGATTTTGAAAACTTGAAAGAAAAAGTGGAAGAAATGAGAGGTGCGCTTTCGCCATTCTTTGGATTAGAAGATGTCAGAGGATATGGTGAACGACTTTCGGAATATTTGTATGAAAAATATCCGGTCTACCATGTGCCAAGTATTTTGGTAGACAGACTTCGTCAAAACGCAACACATCCAGAGAAAAGTGATTCCCTGGATGCGCTAGGAGTGCCTCTCACAGGAACTGGAACGAGACATGTTTGATGAAGGCAAAAGATGGATTCTCGTGAAGCCGTACAAGACCATGAAAAGAATGTGTACGAGGTGGCAATATCGCCTCTATAATTCCCGTTTTGCCATCGAGTTTGATTTCCGATCTCTCAAGCTCTTTCATGGGCTTGTGACCTCATTGCCCCGTTCGGTGAACGGGTATATCGGAAATTACCTGAATGCAATTCTTTCGTTTGCGATTGCCTAGGTTGTTTTATTGAGATTTGTGTTTGTGCTATGTGTTAAATACTCATCGCGAAACAACCGCGCCGATTTTGTGGAGCGACTTCTTACTGGATATTTAGACCAAGTGATTGACCAACCAGACTACTGTTTACAAAAAGCAAAACTGCTATCCGAAAAGAAGTCGCTCGAAGAAGAAATCTCTACTTTTTCACACAAGCAGAATGATTGGCTCGCACCTTTCCAAAATTGGCTAAAAGACGCTCAATCCTTGGACAAAATTGCTTCTGATTCAGACCTTTTTGCTAAAAAGGTCTGTGCCAAAGAAATCTTTGGCTCGCACCTCCTCCTCGGCGAAAAAATCCTCCGTCCCGCCGAAGGCGGGAATCCGAATTCGTTTGGAAAAAAGGGGGGAAATCAGTGGGACGCGCTTCGCGCGTCCCACCTTTGGGCTTCTAAAAAACCTTTCAGTTCGTTTGTGGTGCGCGGGAGAGGAATCGCACCTCCACGCCCTTACGGACACTGCCACCTCAAGGCAGCTCGGCTACTGTTACGACACCCGCGCGACATTTTGTCAAGAGCACTAAACTAATTTATTCCGCCACTTTGGCAGGTTCTTTAATTGGAGTTTCTGCTTCTATCTCTTCTTCTTGATTGGCAATCGAACGCATCTTACTACGAATATCTTTGACCGCTTTAGTGCGAATATAGTAAAGTTTGGAACGGCGGGCGCGGGATTTTTTAGTTATTTCAATTTTGTCAATCATCGGAGAATACAGCGGGAAAATTCTCTCCACCCCGATTCCGGAAGCTATTTTTCGGACAGTAAAAGTAGCTCCCATTTCTCCCCCATGCTTTCTTGCCAGCACTATACCTTCAAAAGCCTGCAGTCTAAACTTATTGGCTTCAGTCTTTTTTGCATCTTTTTTCTTTTTGTCACCCCTTTTTTCAGTTTTTTCTTCCAAAATTTTGGACCAGACATTTATCGTGTCCCCGGCCTTAAAAACAAGCCCCTTGCGGGCCTCTATATCTACCGGACTGAATTTAATGTTGCTTGTTTTCATTGAAAGAACTTTAGCATAAAAAATTTTGAAAGGCAAATAGATTTTTGGCAAATTTTTTGTCGTGAAATTGAGCATATACATAAATTCACGACATATTATTTTAGATAAACTCCTGCTGATAGCATTTTACGCAGTAAACTATCTCGGGTCGGTTGAGGGCATAGGAAGTTTTAATAAGGTCGTTGCATTTCATACATGCGCGGATTATAGAAAATGGGTAAGTTGGTGCGGCTAAAGCGTAATTTTTGTCGGCTGACAGATAGCAATCCTTTGCATTTTTCGATTCGTAAATGTAATCTCCAGATACATTTTTATTCAAAGCATTCCCAATATAAAATCTCCGCGGATATTTATTCCAGAATTTAAATACATTTTTTCGCATTTCATCCAGCTTTTCTCGTGTATCAAGATTAAATTCTTTCAATTTTTCAAAATAATTTTCACGTGAAAATTGCTCATTAAAAATGCAATAACTTTTATTCCGAATGTTTATACAGCCAAAGCAATTTACAAGTCCAGTACAAGATCGAGAAAACCATGTGTCTGTACAAGAATCACATTCTTCAGAAAAGAAAGTTCTGTAACATTTATGACATCCTATAGATTCATAGCATAATTCACACTCTTTCATTCGGTAACAATCCAAAGAATCCTTCAGTCCAGCCAAATAGGAAGAGTAGAAAACATTGTCGCAATAATCGGCCCAAAACGTCATATAGCAATTTTTCATGTGGGCGATAGCGTTTGTATATTCACTATTTTTTAAAGTCAAATAATCTGCTTCAAGTGCTTGCCAAGGAGTCTTATTCTCCAATTCTTCAATCTGTTCAAAAAAAGGTCGGTTTGAGTCATAGTCTTGCGCGTATTCCGTCCCATCCCATGAGTCACTCCACCAACAACGACTACAATAAACAATCCTTGATTTATCTGGAGAATGATTGGTCAGAGTTGTTTCTCCGCATTTATCGCAATTTCTCTTATAAAGATTCCAAACATTTAAAAAAGAAAATCTCCGAATCATCCGGCACTCCGGACACCAAGTAGGCGGCGGAACGGAAATTTTCTCATAAAAATTAAAATCCTCCGACTCAATGATGAAGCCTTTTTGGCAATTCTGGCAAACTTTATTTTCAGGTTCCATATTATTATTTTACCACCATTTCAAATTCCTTTGGTAAAGGTGACTCTACTTTTATAATTTTTTCTTGCAAGTTTGTGAATTCTATAGATTTCGCATGAAGCGCTAGGCGTTTGAGACCCTTCGGGCAAGGCTGATCCGGATTATACAGCGAATCGCAGACCACCGGATGATTTAAATATTTCATATGCACCCGAATCTGGTGCGTCCGACCGGTTTTGGGCTTTATTTCTAGATAAGAAAATTTCACCCCTCCTTTTTCCTCCCCAAAGGGGAGGATTTTAGCCCTTCCTTTCGGGGAGGGTTGGGTGGGGTAGCTGAATCTTTTCAAAACTTTGTATGATGTTTCAGCTTCCCGCATTTCCCCTCTCGCTCCCCGTCCAGAGAGGTGTCTCCGGAAATCTTTCGGACTGCGACCAATTGGTTTATTTATTATTCCATGATCATTTTTTAGATGGCCGGAAACTATGGCGTGATAAATTTTTTTTATGGTTCTGCCCTTAAACTGCGCTTTCAAAAATTCGTATGCTTTTTCATTTTTTGCCAGTAACATTACACCCGAAGTTCCCTGATCGAGCCGGTGAGCTAAAATGAACTTCGGATATTTAGTGGCAATCTCATCAACCAAAATCCAGGACGGCTTGTCGATAGCTAGAATATTAGTATCCTCGTATAAAACTTTTGTTTTCATTTGTATTTAAAGATATCATACTTTATTAGTAATCGTTAGTTCCTTAATTTTCTATCGACACCTTGAAATTAGTATATTATTCCTATACAATTAAGAAGTTTATCGCGGGATTAGCTCAGTTGGTACGAGCGGCGCTTTTACACAGCGAAGGTCGCAGGTTCGACCCCTGCATCCCGCACAACAAAGGACTTCGCGATTTTGGAGAGGCAGAAATGCAAATAGAGTCGTTTTGCCGAACTGCAAAACGGCGAAGTAAAGTTTGGGCGAATTCGTATTCGGGCTTCCAGACCCAAGACACGGATTTGGCGGAGAGGAGGCGGTTCGTTCCAATTTTTTGCACAAAAATAGATATCTCTTTCAGAGATTCCTCTTTAGCGATTTTTTCCGCTTGGCATAAGGTTTTTACGAAATCTCGCGTTGGTTCAATCCAACCGCTCATCTGCTTCGAGCGAAGTGATTCTTTTTCGTTTTTGAGAGAAATTTTTTGCTCGATTAGTTCTTGTTTCTTTCGCTTGTAAGTATCTTCGTCAATCAAATTATCTAAATATCCTTCAACAAGTTTGTCTAATCTTTCATCGAGCAAAAATATTTTCTTTCTCACTTCTTCGCTCGAAGCAGTAGCCGATTGGGCGGACTTTTTTTCTTCAATTTCTAATTTTCCAAAAAGTTCTTTCGCCCAATCCTCTGGCAAGGCAATTGCTTGCGACTTTTCAATAATTTTCTGTTTCAATAAATCTTCGGCAATATATTCTTCGTGGCACTCGCCTTGTTTTCTGGTGCAACGATAATAACGATATATGCCACCATTGCCCTTGGCCCATTGAGCGGTGATCATGGAATTGCACGAACAGCGAAAAAGTCCGCGAAGTGGAAAATCATGCTGTTTTTTGGTCTTGCGAGGCTTGCTATGATTTTTTAACACTTCCGCCACTTTTTCAAACAATTGCCTTGTGATGAGCGGTCTGTATTTTCCCTCATGCGCTTCGCCGTTCCAACGCATGATTCCCATATAGAGTTCATTTCGCAAAAACAATTCCATCGCGTGGTTTGATTTTGTTTTTTTATTTCCGCTAAATTTGACGAGGCATTCGGATATTGATTTGAAAGTATGTCGTCCGGTGGCAAAAGTTTCAAATGTTTTCTTTACAATTTTGGCTTCCATTGGTTCGGGCACAATATTTCTCAAGCGGTGATCATAAACATATCCGAAAGGTTTTTGCCCGGGCCATTCGCCTCGCCTTAATTTAGCGCGATTCCCTCGCCTTACATTTTCGGACAGGTTGTCTATATAATACTTGGCATTAGAAAGAGCGATAGAAAGAAAAAACTTGCCCGATGGCGAATTATCAAAAACAGATGTTGGGAACTTCAAGTCGGCAAGTTTGCCAGTGTCTAAGAGATATATCAACCGTCCACCATCGACAGAGTTTCTAGACAACCTGTCCGTATGCCACGCTAAAATACCGAACTGATGAGGAAGACCTGCTTCTATTTTGTCGAGCAAATTGTTGAAAACTTCTCGTCCCGGAACTTTGGCAGTTTTCTTTTCAATAAAGGTTTCAACAATTTCTATATGTTCCCGCTCGGCAAACTCCTTGAGCTCATTCAGTTGAGATTCGAGCGAAAGGACCTGACGGTCTTCCTCATCAGTACTTTTACGAATGTAGATGTAATATTTTAGCGTGGTATCCATGGCGAGGGAATTAATTAGTTAGTAAAAATCGCTTTTCAAAAAATTGGAATTTAATTTATTTAAATAATCCGCTTTAGCGGATAAACGAACCGCCTCCTCTCCGCCAAATCCGTGTCATGGGTCTGGAAGCCCGAATACGAATTCGCCCAAACTTTACTTCGCCGTTTTGCCCAAAAACAATTTGGGCAAAACGGCTCGCTCCGCATTTCCGCCTCTCCAAAATTGCGAAGTCCTTTGTTGTGCGTATTACTTAAATTTGCTCGAACCTATTTTAGCAAAACTCCGGCTAATGCGCACGCTCCGCGTGCCTCATAACTCCAAACTAATTACTACGCTCGGCTAATGTGGTAATGCAAAACAATTCCGCCACGCTCCGACCGAAGTCGGAGCGTCTGCCCTCACCCCATCGCTTTTCCATTCTATTTTTGTTTGGCGGGGGGAATTCTTTTTTTTGGTATGGACGATGGGGCGAGGGTAACTTTATTATATTTTAACATATTTTTTAAAAAACAAAAAAGCCCGCGTGTCAAAAAGTGACGACGCGGGACTTTTCTTGGAGGGTTTAGATAACAAGCAACCCACAAGTTTTAGTTAAATAGAATTAGAACTCAATTTTCTCGATACGAATCTTCCTAACTCTACCAGCAACCTTGCCTTCTTTTTTTTCTCCAACACAAGATCCAAGAAGGATGGATGCTATCGGAGAGATGTAAGAAGTGTCATTATCCCCATCAACCCAATAACTTCCAATTCGATAAGTTTCAGTGGCTCCTGTGTCGAGGTCAGAAAACGTGACTGTGTGCCCAATTTCTACCTGATTAGTATTGGTGGGAGGCATGATAATACGGGCACCTCGATACATTGCAAGTAACGGCATCAGTTGGGTCTTGATAATTTCAAATGAGTGCATGGCCATATCGAACGGTGCATTATCGTGGAATGTTTCCGCACCCTGTTCACAAGCTTCTCCGACCTCCTTTCCGACTTCACGTTTTTTCCTCTGTATTTCAGCAATCCGTTCTTTTAACTTTTCCAAATCACTTTGAAAAAATAGCATAAGTTTTCTCCTTTGTTTGTTAAAGTTTGTTGTTTTTTCAAGATTCAATGCTTTAAAAGAATTCTAACACAAATTAGCATTTTTGTAGTTTTTTTATTTTATACAGAAATTTGTAAATCTTTGGATTTTTGATATACTTTAGAGACTATGAAAGGTCTAGATTTGAATCAATTTTTGAAACCAAAGCCTTCCAATAATTCAGAATCATTTAAAATACCAGAATATGATCTAGAAAAAGGGATAGAAAGAGTGTTAGAAATAATTCAAGAAAAATTATTAACTCAACGAACACCAATAATTGTAGAAATTGCAGGCGGTTCAGCCTCAGGAAAGACAAGTGCAATAGCCTCTAGAATTAAAGAAGTTTTGGGCGATAAAGCTTTTATTTTTTCTATGGATGATTACTGTCACGATAGAGCTTTTATGGACAGTAAAGTCAAAGAAGGTGAAATCATTAATGATGATCAACCAGAGGCATTAGATTTAGAATTATTTAAAAGTCACTTAATAAAACTAAAACATGGTGAAGCAATAGAAAAACCAGTTTTTGATTTAAAAGAAAGTAAACGAGCAGGAATGATAACTGTACAACCACATAGAGTTATAATTGTTGAAGGACTTTTTGCATTGAATGATTTAATTGTAAAAGAAGGTGATGTGAAAGTTTATATAGATACAAATACTCACGGAAGATTATTAAGAAGACTCTTAAGAGATACAGAGCGAACAGGAAAGGAACCAAGCAACACTTTGAAGTATTTTTTAGAAGTAATAGTACCAATGCATGAAAAACATATTGAGGGGACAAAAAATAATGCTGATTTAATAATAAAAAATGAATATAATCCTAAAGAAGCCGAGGCACAAAAAACTAATTTATATGAGATACAGCAAAAATTAAAAGGAGAAATTGATTTAGAAAATTTATAGAAATAAGATCAACCAATAATTATGTAAGTGAAGATAAAATTAGAGATGTAATACTAAAATTAGGTTTTTCACCCAAAGATGGACTCAAAAAATCATATTCTGAGATGTAATACAAAAAAGTTAAAGAATTTTAACATGTCCACATATAACTATCGTATTCCCCATGAGACCATTTTTTTAGTGATTCCTTGAATAATTTTTTTATTTTGGGATCTTCTAAATCAAACGAGTAGAAATCGTGATCTAAAGTTTTTTTCTTCATATACAACTGCCCTATATTATACTTATCAATTTTAACTGCCTCTATTGGAATAATTTCCTCCACTTTAATACCAGCCTCAGCAATCGAGCTGATTTTATGGGGATTATTTGTTAACATTCTTACTCCCTTAATTTTAAAATCTTTTAATATTTGAATAATTTCATTATAATTTCTGCGGTCTGGATTTTTAAACCCACATCGTCTGTCTGCTTCTATCGTGTCATACCCTTTATCTTGTTCCATATAAACCCTTACATGATCTTTTAAACTAAGGCCTCGTCCATCTTGATTGTATGCATGTATCATAAGACCCTCTCCATCTTTTACTATTCTTCGCATAGCCTCATGTAATTGCTCTGCACAATCACAACGAGCTGAACCAAAGATATCTGCCCAAACACAGTTTGAGTTTATTCTAAACAAAACCTTTCCCTTTCCTGTAATATTGCCCCTTTTTAATGTAAAATAATTATTTCCCGACTTAAAAGTATACAAGTGTAAATCTAGAGTTCCTCCTGCGATTCTACTGGGTAATTTCATTGGTCCAATTTTCTCAAAGCTTAATTTTTGTTTATTTTTTTGCATGTTTTTTAATGTCATGTTATTATGGATAATAAGCGACATAATAGCAAAAATATACATTTTAGGCAAGTAAAATTATGGCAGATTTAGCTATCAATAAAACACATCTTATTCTTGTTAACGCTGTTGTAAAAAAGAGTGACAAAATTTTAATTTCTCAAAGAAGCTGGGAAGAAACTCACGAACCTGGAAAATGGACGATTCCTGGAGGTAAAGTAGAACGAACAAATAAAGAGGTTTGGAATGTAATAGAAAAAACATTAGCTAGAGAGGTTTTAGAAGAAACTGGTGTTAAAATAAAAAAAAATGTAGCTTTGTTATTGAATAATACTTTTATTCGTTCAACTGGACAACATGTGGTTGCTTTTGTGTTTCTTTGTTATTGGATGTCTGGTGAAGCAAAACCACTCGATGACACAATTAGTGTTCATTGGATTAAAAAGGAAGAGATAAATAACTTTAAATTTGCTCCAAATGTGAAAAAATATATAAAAAATGGATTTGATTTTAGAATAAAATAAAAATGGCTATAAGTAAAAATAATTTAATACGAAGCAAAAGAATAAATGGGGAATGGATGGATATGGCATTAAATTTGGCTAAAAAGGGAAAAGGAAAAGTGCCTGGTAGGCCGTTAGTGGGTTGTGTTATCGTTGATAAAAATAATAAAAAAATAGGAGATGGATTTTTTAGTAAAATTGGCGGTCATCATGCAGAGATTAAAGCACTAAAAAGGGCTGGCATTAAGGCCAAGGGTGCTACAATGTATGTAACATTAGAGCCACATTGTTTTCAGGGATTGACTCCGCCATGCACAACAGCGATCATAAAAGCTAACATAAAAAGAATTTTTATTGCAATAAAAGATCCGTTTCCCAATATTCAAGGAAGAGGGATAGAAGAATTAAAAGGTGCGGGAATTAAGGTTGAGATTGGTCTAAAGAAAAAAGAAGCAAATAAATTAAATCAAAAATGGTTACTAAAAAACAAAAATTAAAAATAGCAGTAATTGGTTCTTCTAGATATGGTGAAATTAATAACATTTACAAAAAGATAGCTTATGATACAGGTAAGGCTATTGCTAACAATGGATGTATTTTATTAACAGGCGGAGGTAAAGGAATCTCCGAATTTGTAGCAAATGGAGCAATTAAAAATGGTGGCTTTTGTATTGGTATTTCTCCCGCCGATAACTATAAAAATCACATCGATGTATTTAAAAACCCAACCTATACTTTTGACACTTTAATATTTACCGGTTTTGGTCATAAGGGAAGGAATGTAGTTCTTGTAAGGAGTTCTGATGCAGTTATTGCACTCAATGGTGGAGTTGGAACATTAAACGAATTAACAATAGCTCTTGACGAAGGTAAAGATATTGGTATATTAAGCAACTCGGGGCTAACGATAAATCATTTTCTAGATTTTTATAATAAAATTAGTGAACAGCGTAAATTTTTAGGATCATTAATTGTAAAAGATAAGCCAGAGGAATTAGTTAAAGCATTAATCAAACTATCTTCTAAGAGAAAAAGATAATTAAATCCTTTTTCTCTTTAAAAATTTATTACTTATTTTGTAATAGTAATATTATACCCGGTTTGATTTTACCTGTGTATGACTTGAAATCTAACAATTCTTTTTTTATTATTTTAAAATATTTCGAAACCAAAGTCTTGATTTCATCTTGATTAAAATTATGTGTTTGATAAACCTTTTTCCCTTCTTTGTCATAAACAAAAAAAGTACCATACTCTCCTGTTTCGGGAAAATCTTTTAAATATCTATCTTTCATTGTTTTATTTTCTTCAAAAATCAAGAATTCCGATAAATGTATAACTGAATTGGAATGAATTATTTTTAAAACATTTTTTAATGCAACCATTCTTTGCTCTAATTTTAATGCACCGAGTAATCCGTTAAGAAAGATATAGTCAAATTTATAATTTACTTTCAGTTTAAAATTTTTATTTGTTATATTGTTTACTTCTAGGCTTACATTTTCATAATCCGTATATTTTAACTTAAGAGCGTCTATTTCATTTTTATTTATGTCTATACCATAAATAAAACTTTTTTTAGATATACATTTATCTATAATTCTTCCATATCCACATCCAACTTCAAATACTTTAGATTGTGAATTAAGTTTATCGACAAATTCATCTAAAATTCCACTGGTTGAAGGAGTATCATTTTTCTTTATTTTTTTCCAATAATTCATATTTCTTTACTATTTCTGCCACTATTTTGCCTTTTATATCAGGTATGCTTAATGTGGCATCTAGTTTAATAATTCTATCTGGAAATAACTTTTCTAATTCAAGATATCTTCTTCTTTTTTCTTGCTGCCAAGAATCTATCACATGATGATCGACTGCTTCCTTTCTTTGTTCAGTAACTACGCTTGGTTCTAAATCAAGGAAAAAAGTTTTCTCGGGGAAACCCAATGTCTCATAAATTTGTTTATACTCATCTAATGACATATCATGATTAGACGAGTAAAAAGAATCCACATGTCTATCCCAAATAATTAAATCATAATCTTCTGCGGATCTTTGTTGATTTTTTATATCTAATAAAAAAAGATCTCTAATTAATTGTTTGTCTAAAGTTTTAACATTGGCTCTTATAAAATTACCAAACAAAGTATCACTAGGACTTTTTAGAACTAAAATGTTATAACCAAGCTCTTTTAGCGCACTGGACACCTCTCTTATTTGAGTCGTCTTTCCACTGCCATCAATTCCTTCTAAACTAAATGTTTTTGATAATTTTTCCATATTTTTTAATTATTGCCACTCGATCGTAGCTGGCGGCTTATTTGTAATATCATAAACAACTCTGCCTATTTCTGTTTCTTTTACAATTCTACTTGATATTTCCTCTAAATAGGGATAAACATTTTGAGAAAAATTAACCGTCATTGAGTTTTTAGATTCTACCACTCGCACAACAATTGCGTGCCTATTTTCAATCCGCTGATCTCCTTTCACACCAAGACTGTTTACATTAATTAATATAGCAAAAGCCATCCAAATTTTTGAATTTATTTCACTATTGCAAACAACATCTTCAATAATTTTTGTACACTTCCGCACTAGTGAAACTTTTTCTCGAGTAACTTCTCCGTCTACTCGTATTGCAAAACCAGGACCAGGAAAAACCTTTTTATTAACGATATTTTCTGGTAAATTAAAATAAGTAGCCAGCTCTCTTACTTTATCCTTAAATAATTCTCGAATGGGTTCAATTAGTTGAAAATCCATTTTTTCTGGTAAACCTCCAACATTGTGATGAGGCTTAATTTGTGAAGAAAATTTTGTTACACCACTTTCAATTACATCTGACCAAATTGTACCCTGCGCAAAAAATTCAGCTTTTTCTTTTTTGGCAATTTTTTCAAATTCTTCTATAAAAATTCTCCCTATTATCTTTCCTTTTTCTATAGGATTAGTAATTCCTTTAAGTTCTTTAAAAAAAATCTCTGATGCATTATGTACGACTAAAAAAATATCTTGAAGTTCGCAAAAATTTGATACCTCATAAACTGTTTCATCTGGCATAAGACCTGAATCAATATATATTGCAACTAATTTATTTTTAGTAAACGTCTTTCGCAATAAAGTAGCCATTGTCATCGAATCTACACCACCAGATAGACCAAAAATTATTCGTTCCTTACCAACTATTTCTTTGTATTTTTGAGCAGTTTCTTTAAAAAATAATTCTGGTGTCCATTTTTTTACTGGAATCACCTTGCAGATTTTAAGAGTAAAATTTTTTAGAATTTGCATACCACCTTCAGTGTGAGAGACTTCAGGATGAAATTGGATACCATATAATTTAAGTTTAGAATTTTCAATTGCGGTATTACTAGAGTTAGAAGTGAGAGCGGTTTGAACAAATTTTTTTGGTGTTATTGTAACTGTATCTTTGTGACTCATCCAGATAACTGATTTTTTAGGTACTCCTTTTAAAAGCTCTGATTGAGTAATAATGGTCATTTCTTCTTTGCCATATTCAGGCTTTGATTCTTTTACTTCTGCGTTAAATAAAGAAGCTAGTAATTGGTGACCATAACAAATACCCAAGACAGGGAATCCCAGCTCAACCCATTTTTTATCAAATTGTATTTGATTATCGCAAACTGAATATGCGCCACCAGATAAAATAATTCCTTTCAAATTAAAATCCTGTTTTTTAATTTTAAATTCATCATATAATAAATCCGCTGGCATTATAAAAGAATAGACACCTAAATCAGAAAGTCTTGCTTTAATAAGATGTGTATATTGACTCCCAAAATCCATTATAAGTATTCCGTCTTTCATGTATTTATAATCTGTCTTAGTTTTTCTTGATAAACTCGAATATGCGGAATCAGTTTTATTTTAAGATTAGGATCAAGGGAATCGAGAAGATCATCTATCTGAAAAAGTGATTTCACCTCAAGACCATACTTTTTAGCAATAAGCTCATCCATACCATAACTCAAAACAGACACAATGCGAATTTTATTCTGATTACCCTTTACATTTAAAAATCCTCTCTCTGACGATTTTCCAGTAGCCAGAACATCATCAACCACAGCAAATTTTCTTCCTTCTTTATAAATGTAATTGATGTAACCAGCCAAAATTTCACCTTCCTTATCTTCTTTACGCGCAAGAATAAGACTTATTTTAAGATCTTTAGCAATCGAAGAGGCATACGGACTCCCCCCAGTTTCAATTCCAATGACATAATCACAACCTCGACATAAGTCGGCCAATCTTTCAGCTATCGGAAATAGTACATCTGGATGACTCCAAGTTGCTTTCATATTCAAATAAATAGGAGAATGCAAGGTACCCCTTTTTTAAGACAGAAAATCAACTAATTAATTTCATTTTAACTTGAAGCGATTTTTTTAGCAAATTCTCTAGGCGACATTTTTAATACGGTGTGGATTCTGGTGGTATTGTAGACATGTATCGTGTGATAGATTTCATATACCAGCTCTC
>Ga0209541_10003493_pt1 | contig 28823 bp, 20 predicted proteins | sample RifCSPlowO2_01_FD_184027 | JGI IMG/M metagenome (GOLD analysis project Ga0209541, IMG submission 184027) | Groundwater microbial communities from Rifle, Colorado - Rifle CSP2_plank lowO2_0.1 (SPAdes) (version 2) | ecosystem: Environmental > Aquatic > Deep subsurface > Groundwater | place... | reverse complement strand
TTGGGGCCAGATTTTTTTGATTTAAATTTTGGATATTCTTCTAAATGAACTGAACATTCATTTCCATTCAAACTTTGATAAATCTTTTCTGAAATAAAAGGAAGTATTGGCGAGATTATCTTTGAAAAATTATTCAAAACAAATCTTAAAATTTCTTTAGCTTCTTTTTCTTCAGAAATTCTGTCTCGATTAATCCTTAGATACCACGTTGATAAATCTTCAGCAAATTCTCTTATTTCTGCGCAGGCCTTTATTGTATTGTATTCTTCCAAATATTTTTCTGTTTTTTCCCCAAACTGATTTAACCTGAATAAAATCCACTGATCTGTTAATTCTTTAATTTGGCTTCCTGACGAATTAATGAAAAAATTTCCTATTTTTGCTTTGCTTTCAATTTGCTTTTTTGCATTTATCTTTTCATTATTTTTACAGCTCTCATAAAAATTCAAGCTGTTATAAACTAATAAAATTATTTTCTTATATGCTTCTTCTACGCTTTTGTCTGAAAAATTAAGGTCATCTGAATTCATAACTGGGCTTGACATTAAATAAAATCTTAAAGCATCAACACCATATTTATTTATTAAAATCATTGGATCTGTAAAATTATTTTTGCTTTTGCTCATTTTTTCCCCATCTTCAGCTAAAACTGTTCCCGTTGTCACAACATTTTCAAATGGAATTTCTTCAAATAATATCGTCGATAAAACCATCATGTAATAAAACCAGGCTCTAACCTGCGCAATATATTCTGCAACAAATTGTGAGGGAAAACTATTTGAAAATAATTTTTTATTTTCAAACGGATAATGAAACTGCGCAAAAGTCATTGCTCCTGATTCAAACCAACAATCCAAAACTTCAGGAATCCTTCTAAACTCTTTTCCATTTTTCTCTAAGATTATTTCATCCAAAAAATCTTTATGCAAATCTATTTTCCCAGATATATTTTTTGCATATTTTTTTAATTCTTCAACACTTCCGATAATTAATTTTTCCCCGTCCTTTGAAACCCATACAGGCATCGCTGTCGCCCAATATCTGTTTCTAGATATATTCCAGTCCGGAGCGGTTTCAATAGTGTATTTTACTCTTCCTTCTTTTAGAAATTCAGGATGCCAGTTTATTTTCTGGCTTATTTTTAATAATTTGGGTTTTATTTTTTGGATATCTACAAACCAAGCTGGAATAGCGCGATATAAAAGTTTTGTTTCACATCTATAACAAAAAGGATATTCATGTTCAATTTTTTTAATTAAAATTATCTTCCCTAATTTTTTCAAAAATTCTATTATCTCTTTATTTGAATCATGAACAAATTTTCCTTGAAAATCTTTGACTTCTTTGGTAAATTTACCTTTATCATCTACTGGCTGTACCATACTAATTCCATATTTTTTGCAAATTGCATAATCATCTTCGCCAAAAGCAGGGGCGGTATGAACAATTCCTGTACCGTCATCAGCAGTCACAAAATTTCCTAAAAGAAATTTAAATGAATTTTTATTATTTTTAAAATAGTCAAATAATGGTTCATATTCTTTTCCTTCTAATTTTCTGCCTTTAATTTCTTCTAATATTTCATATTCCTGAGGATTTTTAAAAAAATTATTTACTAATTTTTTTGCCAGCAGGTAAATATTTTTATCTGATTTATCTTTTAGATAAACATATTCCAAATCCGGATTAACTGTTAAAGCTAAATTTGAAGGCAGTGTCCAGGGGGTTGTCGTCCACGCTAAAGCATAAATATTCTGATTGAATTTTTTTTCGTTTAATTTAAATTTTACAACAATAGAATCTTCTTTTATATTTTTATAAGAATTGTCCATTGCAATTTCAGCTTTTGCCAGTGGAGTTGAACATCTTGGACAATACATTAATATTTTTTCTCCTTCGTAGATATATCCTTTTTCCCAAAGTTGTTTAAATGCCCACCAAACACTTTCAATATATTCGTTGTCCATTGTTTTATAAGAATTTTCCATATCAACCCATCTTCCAATTCTTGTTATAACTTCTTTCCATGCACCAGAATATCCCAAAACTTTGCTTCTGCAATAATCATTAAATTTTTTTATCCCCATTTTTTCAATTTCATCTCTTGAATTTATTCCCAAACCCTTTTCTGCAATATTTTCTATAGGCAATCCGTGACAATCCCATCCCCAAACTCTTCTAACATAACGACCTTTCATTGTCCAGAATCTTCCATAAACATCTTTAGTTACAGAACCTAAAATGTGTCCATAATGAGGCATTCCCGTCGCAAATGGAGGTCCGTCATAGAATATATATGGTTTTTTTTCTTTATTTTTTTTTAAAGATTTTTCAAAAATTTTATTTTTTTCCCAAAATTCCAAGATTTCTTTTTCTATTTTTTGCGGCTCATACATTTGACCACGCTTGGGCAAATGGGTCAAAAAATTTCCTATTTTTTGTGGCTCAGACATACTCTATTAAACTAAAAGATGTTTTTAAAAGTTGTTTATTTATATAAATAAATAATGCAAAAATTTCCTTTATGCCCTTCCTTAGGGTATATTTTTTGTTTCTATTTAGACTAATTTACAAAATAATTTTTTAAATATTAAATATAAGCTCTTTCTCTTTTATCAATGTCAAAAATCACAATTTCTTTTTTGTCTTGAAAAACATAATATTGTATTCTATAAACTCCGACTCTAACGCGAAAAGCTTTTTCTTTTTTTCCAACAACTCTTACAACTTCAGAAGGAAACGGATTCAATTTTAGTTCGTCAAGTTTTCTCCAAATCCTTTGCTTTAATCCCATTTCAGCTTTTTTAAGAAATTTTTCTGGTTGAGGACCTAAGAAAACATCAAACATTTTCAATCGCCTAATTCTTTTTTTAAATTTTCAAATCTTTTGGTTTTTCCTATTTTATGAAGTTCAAGGGTTTCTTCTAATTGGGTTTCTTCTTCTGGAGTCATAATAACATCTATTTCCGTCATATGGTTTTTTATAAGTTGAACTTCTCTTCTCAGAGCTAAAATTTCCATATACACTTTCTCCATATTTATTGTTTCTGCCATGTTTAACTAATAATTCATACCTATATAAAATTTCCTAAAATGTCTTTAATTTGACTTTTTCCTAAAGGCAAATTTGTCAAAAAATTTCCTTTATGCCCTTCCTTAGGGTATTTATGCCCTTTATGCCCTCCTTAGGGTATATTTTTTGTTCCCTTTCAGCATCTTTCCAATTCTCTTATATTTCCTGATTGATAAAAATATAATCAAAGAAACTAAAATCAAGACAAGAATTAAAGAAAATAATAAAATTTCTTCATTTCCAAATTTAACTCCTCTTTCCTGAACAACAAAATGCGTACTTGCTACTGCAACTCCGTCAGGATGTATTAGTTCGGTTCCAAAAACATACTGACCAGGAGGAAGCTCGCCTGTAAAAAATTCTTTTTCAAATGATTTTTGGTCTATGACTGCAATGGTCTCTGATTCCTGTAAATAGGTTTGACCTTCAAAATCTTTTATTACATATTTCAGAGTAACATCTATATTTTCTTTTAATCCCATCTGGATTAAATCAATTTTTGAGATTAAATTCTGACCAACTAAAAGAGTTTTTAAAGATTCAGGAATTGTCAGAGTTATATCAAACAAACTCTTTTCTGTTTTTACATTTATTGTTACTAAAACTTCCCTTTCAGAAATTTCATTTTTAACAATTATTTTTCCAGTATAAATTCCCGGCTCTTTTGGAGAGGAAATTTTAAATTCAGCTCCTTTTGTTTCGCCTGGCTCCAGTTTCATTTTATTATTTTCAAAAGAGATAATATCTTCAAGAGTTTCAACTTCTATCGTATACTCATCTGATATTTCTCCATTATTTGTTATCTGAAGCAAATCAAATTCCACTTGCTTTAATGAAATTGTATGGTCATACATATTATAATTCAAATTAAATATTCTCTTTGGCGACGGCTTTGAAACTTTTCCTGCTCCTCCTCCACCAGCCCCGGCAACAGGCGCAGGTCCTCCTCCAAGCGGAGCAGAAGGAACACTTGTATCAATTGTAAATGCAACAGTTTCGGTATTATTTACATTATTTGCGGTATCATTGCAATAAAATCTTACAGTATAAGCGCTGTCTGTAATTGAGGTTTGCGTAAAATTATAAGAACTTGAAGTTCCTGCTCTTGAAAGTGTCTGATTTGTTGCCCCGCTATTAAGAGTATACCAACAACTGTCTACAAAAGTTGTTAAGTCAATTGAAGTTGCATTAAATAAAATTGTCTGCGTTGTATAAGTCGTCGCTGTCGGAGAATTTATAGTTAAATTCGGCGCAACACTATCAAGATAAATATTTCTCGTCTCAGTATAATTCTTATTATTTGCAGAATCATTGACACTTGCGTTCAAATAATAAATTCCATCTGCTAATCCTGTAAAATTAATAAATAAAGTTGAAGTTGTTCCAGCAGTTGAATTAATTATGTTCTGTGTTGAATTAAACAAAGAAATATTTGCCGTCCCTAAATTTGTGTCGCTGAAAGATAAATTAGCTTGTATAAAACTTTGTGAAAGATTACTTGAGTTAGTTGTTGGATTTGCAAAAGAAATTGTCGGGAAAGTTGCATCCAAAGTTATAACTCTTGTCTCAGTATAATTTTTATTATTTGCCGAATCATTTACTGTCGCATTTAAATAATAAGTTCCATCCGCTAATCCCGTAAAATTAATAAATAAAGTTGAAGCTGTTCCAGAAGTTGAATTAATTAAATTTTGTGTTGAATTAAACAAAGAAATATTTGCTGTTCCCAAGTTTGTATCGCTGAAAGAAAGATTTGCTTGTATGAAATTTTGTGAAAGATTGCTTGAGTTTGTTGTCGGATTTGCAAATACAATAGAGGGATTTATTGTATCCAGCTCAACACTTCTTAATAAAGTAGAATTATAATTTTCAGCGTCGTCTATAACATCAACAAAATAATTATAATCATTATCAGCCAAACTTGTCCAATTAATTGATTCTGTTTTTGTTGAATAAGTTGTGTGATTTACTAATTGTCTATTATATAATTCTGAAACATCTGTTGCTGATAAAGCGCTACTAAAAATCATTGGTTCATCTATTGAGCCGTCATAATAATTCCCGGTTAATGCAGAGTTAGAAAATCTACCAATTGCAGCAATATTGAAAGTAATACTATTAAACCAATCCCCGCTGGATGACCCGGCTACAATTGTTTGAGCTACAGCAACACCATCTATATAAATTACTGGAGAAGTCCCGTCTTGAACTAATGCAACATGAGTCCATACCCCATCTGAGAAGGCGGATGCCGTAGTTTCTAATTCCCAATAAGGAACATTATCATTATCAAAAATAACTGCCTTAAATTTTCCAGTAGTCATATGTCTCAATAATAATTGTCTATTAAATCCAGAATGCCCAAACATAATAATGTCTTTAGCCCCAGTTGGAGTTGCGTCAACTGGTTTTACCCAAGCGCTCAATGTTCCCGTCGTAGTTGCAGCTAAATCATTAACTGCTGTAGATATATCAATAAAATCATTACTTCCATCAAAACTAAATCCACTATCTAATTTTCCTCCTGTTGTCCAATTTACTCCTCCATTTCTTGTTCCGTCATTTTTGTTTCCGGATAAATCACGAACACTTGTTGTATTTCTATCAAAATTCCAATATCCGACTAACTTTGAAACATTTAAAGTTTCATTATATAAATAATAAGACATATTTTCAAAGTTTGTATCTGAAACTGTAACATTTACATAAATTGAATTTGAATTAATTGTTGAATTATCTGCTGGAGTTTGAGAGTTGTAGGAAATCGTTGGATTTGTTGTATCAATAGTAAAAGTCACCATTGAAGAATTTACATTATTTGCAGAATCATTTACATAAACAGTTACATTGTGTTGCCCTTCTGACCAAATTACTGTCGTTATATTTGTATTGCAATTTGCTAAAGTTGTATTTGCAGTATATGTATCATTTGAATACCAACAAGTATTCAAATTTGTATCTGAAACTGAAAAATTAATATCTTGTGAAGTGTCTGAAGTAATTGTATTATTCGTCGGAACAGCGATAGAAATTGTTGGGAAAGTCGCATCTAAAGTTATAACTCTCGTTTCAGTATAATTTTTATTATTTGCAGAATCATTTACTGTTGCATTCAAATAATAAGTTCCATCTGCTAAACCTGTGAAATTAATAAACAAAGTTGAAGTTGTTCCAGCAGTTGAATTAATTATATTTTGAGTTGAATTAAATAAAGATATATTTGCCGTCCCTAAATTTGTGTCGCTGAAAGATAAATTAGCTTGTATAAAACTTTGTGAAAGATTACTTGAGTTAGTTGTTGGATTTGCAAAAACTATTGTTGGGAAAGTTGTATCAACTTCAACACTTCTCAACAAAGTAGAATTATAATTTTCAGCGTCGTCTATAACATCAACAAAATAATTATAATCGTTGTCCGCTAAACTTGTCCAATTTATGAATTCAGTTTTTGTTGAATAAGTTGTATGATTTACTAAATTTCTGTTATATAATTCTGAAACATCTGTTGCTGAAAGTGCTGTATTAAATATCATTACTTCATCCATGTTTCCATTGAAAAAATTGCTTTCTACGCCATTATTAAAATTTATATCCGCCAATCTTCCATTGTTTAAAGTTGCATCGTTATTAAACCACCATGTCTTGTCTGTTGTAGTAGTAAAAGCTTGAGCAACTGCTACGCCGTTTACATAAAGAACAGGCGAAGTCCCATCTTGAACTAAAGTTATATGAGTCCAAGTATTATCAGAAAATGCAGCGGCATTTGTATCAATATCCCATTTAACTACGCCAGCAGTTTGAGCTATAACCCATAATAATCCAGTAGTTGATATACCTGAAGTAATAGTTGTTAATCCTGTTGTATTACTAAATGAAATTAACCAATCATTTGCCGCAGGAGTAGCATCTACGGGCTTCACCCACACACTCCAAGTTCCTGTTGTTGTTGTCGCTAAATCTCCAACTGCTGTGTCAATATTAATAAAATCATTCACACCATCAAAACTAAAACCACTATCTAATTTACCTCCCGTCGTCCAATTCACTCCCCCATTTCTTGTTCCACTATTTTTATTTCCAGAAATATCTCTAACTAAAGTCGTGTTTCTATCAAAATTCCAATATCCGACTAATTTAGAAACATTTAAAGTTTCATTATATAAATAATAAGTCATATTTTCAAAGTTTGTATCTGAAACTGAAACATTTACATAAATTGAGTTTGAATTAATAGTTGAATTATCTGCTGGTGTTTGAGCGTTATATGAAATTGTAGGAAAAACAGGTCGACTATCCAAACTCAAATTCCCAATCACCAACGGAGTATAAAAAGGGTTAGTTAGATTTCCTGCAAGAAATTGTATCGTTACATTTGCAGAATTTAAATTTCCTGTTGCATTGTAATCCTTAATAAAACAATTGCTGTCAAAAGCAACAAATGCCCCGTCATTAACACTTGCTTTTAAAGAGCTTCCCATATTTTGCTGACAACCCTGCAAAGTAATATTTATTGTATCATTTCCTGCAAAATTCACGCCCGTCCAATTCATAGTTCCTGTTGGGAAAAATCTTGCTGTTTGGTTGTTGTAAAGAGCTAAAACTTCTGTGGAGTTTAAAGCGATGTTCCAAACCATAACTTCATCCATTGAACCATTTATAAACAGAGCATCGCCAATGGAATTTCTGTTCAAAGCAGAAATCCTTCCATTATCTAAATTAGCATCATTATTAAACCACCAAGTTTTGTCGGTCGTAACTGTAAATGCTTGAGCCACAGCAATACCATTTATATAAATAACGGGTGAAGTCCCATTTTGAACTACTGAGATATAAGTCCAGGTATTATCAGAGAAAGCGGCAGAATCAGTTCTCACATCCCATTTTGTAGTTCCAGCGTTTGCCGCTTGAGCAAGAAATAATCCAGCTGAATTAATAGCAATCTCAAGATAGGAACTTATATCAGTATCGCCAAAACTAATAAAAACAATAGGTGTGGCAGGCGTTGCGTCGACTAATTTCACCCAAGCCGACCAAGTTCCTGTCGTTGTTGTCGCTAAATCATTAACTGCTGTATTAATATTTATAAAATCATCAGTTCCATCAAAAGTGTAACAATTTCCATAAATGCAACCCGTTTTATTAATAATAGTTCCGCCTACTAAAGTTCCATCATTTGAATTATTTGTGTAATCAAAAGTAAATGTAGAGTTATAGTTTTCATCAAAAGGCATATAAAGAACTATTGAAGAATTTGAAACATTTAAGTGCGTGAAGTTATTTTCATAGGTTGTGTTTGTATTTAGAGAGTTTGCGTTTCCGAGAGTGATTGGGTCCACAATATAATCAAACTCAACACTTCCGCCGACGATTTTTAAATCAAAAGTGTTCTGACTTCCAGTCAGATTTGTTAAATAAACTTTATTATATTCATTGTCAATTATTGAACTAAATTCTGCAATCACTTCTGTTTTATTAAATTCATAAACTTCAATAGAAACATTTGAAGAATTGCTTGTACCATTTAGAGTACTTGTACCATTAAGGGTACTTCTTGCATAAATCGTAATATCATTTTCTTTTGTTAAATTTTTTTCAAACCAAACTCTGACATATTCAGAATCATTTATCTGTTCACTCCAATTATTATCCAAAGCTTTAACCTCTTCGTAAATGTCTGAAATGAAATTTTTGTTTGAATCAAGATGCTGGGCTTTTGTAATTAAAATAATTTCATAAGTTTGGTTGGATAAAGACGGAACAATCCATTCTATACGCGAAACTAAATTTTCCTTTTCAGCGCGAATTCTTTTAACTGAATAATTTAATGTGTCTTCATGTTCCTCTCCATAAATTATATTCCTGTATGGTTTATCCAAAGATTTATTTTTTGAAATTTCATTTTCTTCTCTTTTCAAAACTTTATTTTCAATTTCATTAAGAACATCATCATCTAAATCACTCTCGCTTTCTACAACTTCTCCATTTTCATTATAAGCAACAAAATCAACAGGAACTCTCGAACCATTTAATTTTTGATACATTCTAATTTTTTCCAGTCCAATTTTTTCGTAAAATTCTGTATAAGCTAAAACATTTTCATAATGCACGTCGGAAGAAATTGTGACTTCCTTTCCAACAGAAGTATTTTTTTCAAAAGCAATTGGTCCTGGAGTCATATATTCAATATCGTATTCACCGTTATTCTCAGAAATATTAATTTCAATTTTTTCGATTTTTTCAGTTACATCTATAGCTTTTCCTGTAAAAAACTGGGAAATCTTAGAAAAGAAACCTTTTTTGGAAGATTTATATTCAAGAATAATGTTTCCAGTAGCTAATGAAGTTAAATTTTCTGCAATTGACTCATTTATTAAAACATTTGAGGTTTCGATTTTATAAATCGAAATATTTTCCGCTTCTTTTGGAAGCTCAACAACTATTTCAGATTCATTTGTTGTAATTTTTTTCTTCCATTTTACCGGCTCTCCCAAAACAGCGCCATATTGAACCAAAGATTCGTCAACAGTAAGATTAACTTCCTGAATAGTTTGATTTGTTTCGTTTAACGCTTCAAAATTCAAATTCTTGTTTAGCGAATAAAATTCAGTTTCATTATACACCAGCTTAATTTCTAAATTCTTATCTTTAACAGGAATATTTAATTCAGACAAGTTTATCAAATATTCTGTCTCTTCGCCTAAATAATCAGTTGTTACTATTGCTGTATTGTTTATTATTTCCAAATTTATCTTTTTATTTGAATTTTTTTTATCCCCTTCCTTAGGGGATATTTTAGCTGTCTGACCTTGTTCAAGAGCATAAACAAATGGCTTGTCTTTGGAAACTTTTCCTGAAACCTCATTTAAATTTTCAAGAGCGGTTTTTCCTGTGATTGTCAAGAATGCTTTATTGAAAAAATTTAAAATTGCCCCTCCAGTTATTTCAGATTCAGCTGAACTGGATTCAGGAATTTCTTCTGATTCTATAATTTCTTGAGGAAGCTCATTTTCAATAGAAGTTTCTTCAGGCAAAGGAGTTTCAGCTGTCGGCTCTTCTATTACTTCTAGTGGATTTTCAATGGGATTTTCTTCAGATGGGGTCGCTTCTGAAGGATTTTCAATAGGAGGCACAGCAGTGTCATCCCTTGGGGATTCTTCTGTTTCATTAATTTCCTCTTCAATTATTTCTTCTTCAGTTTCATTTGTTTCTGTTGTTTCAGTTTCTAAGTTTTCCTCAGAAGTTTTTTCTTTTTTCTCAGTTAAAATATCCAAAACAAAAGAAACTTCTGGATTTTCTGAGCCATATCCTTCTCCAAAACCAAAAATGTCTGCGCCAGAAACATAAAATTCGCCCTGACTTGGAGCTTCTTTTATTAAATTTTTCAGGATAAATTCTTTATTATTAATCAAAACTTTTGTATCTGCAGGAACAAATTCTCTTGGTTCTAAATTTAATCTTAGTTCACCAAAAAGAGATTCCCCTGAAACATAAGAATTATCAATAGAAAGAATTACCTTACCTGTTAAAACTGGCTTAAGAATAAAAAAACCTGCAATTAAAATAAGAAAAAGTATCGGAAAAATTAATAAATTTTTACGGATTTTTTTAGAAACAGGTGAAATTTTTTGAGGAAAATCATCTGGAGTTTTAACATACTGCGTAATTACCTTACCATCTTTTTTTACACTTCTATAATAATACGGACCAAATAATTTATCCCCTCTTTTGATATACTTTTTATACACCATATCCCCTCTATTTTGAACAAAAAATTAGGGTAAGGTAACTATTTAAAGATTACTAAACAGCAACATAAATTCTTTTCAATTACTCGCAACTTTCACGGCTCGGATTTCTAAATAATTCATCGCCCAAAACAGTTTTTTTATTTATTGATTTGACACAAATTTATTAAATTTTGTCATTATATGAACAAAGTAGGCAGGTATCTATTTAGAAGTTGGGAGGGTGGGAGGGTTAATAGCTAATAAATCAAACTTATTTTTTATATTTCCTCAACAACTCAACAAGTTTCGCATTATTTGGATTTATTTTCAAACTTTTTTCAAATGCGCTGATTGCGTCGCCAATTCTGCCCTGCGCAAGACAGCAACTTCCTATTCCCTGCCATCCCTGCCAAAATTTATTATTAATTTCTAAGCATCTTTCAAATTCTTTTAACGCATTTTCATAATCTTTCTTAGAATACAACCAAGCTCCGCTGTCATATCTTTCCCTTAACTCCAACGACAAAACTTCTAAAGATAATTTTTTTGATTCTTCAACTCGACCACGCTTGGGCGAGTTTGTCAAAAAACTTCCTGTTTTTTGTTCCTTTTTATTTTTATGAAGCGCTTTTTCCGACAGATAGATTGCTCCCCTATCAACAAATTTTTCAAAGAAATTAAGATTTTTTCTAAATAAATTTCTCTTTAATCTTTCAACCGCTTCGTATTTTTCCTCTCTGCTTTTATATCCCTGAAGCTGATTTTGAAGTTTGATAAATTTCCTAACAGCAAGATAAATTACCAACAGCAATAATAAAAGTATCCATAATGAAATAAAAATTGCCCCCTTGACTAATGTTTCCGCTATTTCTGGAGGGCGGTCTCTCGGAAGCAATCCTTCAATGCCGACGGGTAAAACTCTGATTGGATCACTTGGAAGGAATCCCAAAATGCCGACGGGTAGAACTCTGACTGGATCTCCGGGGAGAAATCCTAAAATACCGACGGGTAAAACTCCCGGAGCAGTTATATTGATAGCAGTTAAATTAACAATTTCAAGATTGACATCAATATATTTTGTTGATTTACCTTTAACTTCAATTTTTCCCGAATAATTTTTAGGAATATCCAATAAACCCGCGGAAAAAATTGCGCATGATGATTTTGAATTTCCCGTCGGAACTTGAAGAACAGAATCTGTTAAACTTACAAAAGTAATAATTTCTCCCAAGACATTTAAATTTGCATTTACAGTTGTAGTTCCGGTATTTGCGACGGTAAAACACTCTGTTTTTGATTCATTTGGTTTTAAAGCAACTGACATTTTCTGCGGAGCAACATTAAAACCTGATAATAAATCTATAGGAGTATCCCCGCCTCCGCTCGTATCAGAAGGACCGGAAGTTTCAGCTCTTGAACCAGAATGATTGTAGGCGCCAAATTTACCTGAAGCAAGAACAGTATAAACTAAATTATCATTTGGATTTACTGAAATACCATAAACAATTTCTGTTTCTGCCCAATTTCCTGTGCCACTTGCAGAATCATTTCCAGATAAATCCATCCAGACACCATTTGAATGATTATAAACACCAAATTTTCCCGATTGTAATCCAGTATAAACTAAATTATTATTTGTATTAACTGCAACACCGTAAACATAGTCTAGACCTACCCAATCTCCTGTATCATTTCCTGATAAATCCATCCAGACACCATTTGAATGATTATATGCTCCGAATTTTCCTGATACTGATCCAGTATAAACTAAATTATTATTTGTATTAACTGCAACACTTACAACAGGGTCTACACCTGCCCAATTTCCTGTATCATTTCCAGATAAATCCATCCAGACACCATTTGAATGATTATAAACACCAAATTTTCCTAATTCTAAACTAGTATAGACCAAATTATTATTTGTATTAACTGCAACACCCTTAATAGCATCATCAATTCCTACCCAATTGTTAGTATCATTTCCAGATAAGTTCATCCAGATTCCATTTGAGTGATTATAGACACCAAATTTTCCTGAAGTTAATCCTGTATAGACCAAATTATTATTTGTATTAACTGCAACAGCATTAATAGTATCAGTTCCCACCCAATCTCCTGTATCATTTCCTGATAAATTCATCCATATTCCATTTGAATGATTGTAGACACCAAATTTATCTGAACCTAATCCAGTATAAACTAAATTATCATTTGTATTTACTGCAACACCATTAACAACAGCTGTTCCCACCCAATCTCCTGTATCATTTCCTGATAAATTCATCCATATTCCATTTGAATGATTGTAGACACCAAATTTACCTGAACCTAATCCAGTATAAACTAAATTATTATTTGGATTTACTGCGACACTTACAACACCGTCTACACCTGCCCAACTTCCTGTATCTTTCGTAGATAAATCCTTCCATATTCCTGCTGTAAGATTGATATTTACATTGACAGTTCTCGTCTCAGTATAATTTTTATTATTTGCTGAATCATTTACTGTCGCATTCAAATAATATCTTCCATCTGCTAATCCAGTAAAATTAATAAATAAAGTTGAAGTTGTTCCAGCAGTTGAATTAAGTATATATCCTTCAGAATTAAATAAAGAAATATTTGCTGTTCCTAAATTCGTGTCGCTGAAAGAAAGATTTGCAAATATACTGCCTTGTGATAGATTACTTGAATTTGTTGTTGGATTTGCAAACGAAATTGTCGGATTTGTTGTATCAATAGTAAAAGTAATTCTTGAAGAATTTACATTATTTGAAGTATCATTTACATAAACTGTTACATTGTGCTGTCCTTCTGACCATATTAATGTTGTGATATTTGTATTGCAATTTGCTAAAGTTGTATTTGCTGTATAAGTATCATTTCCATACCAACAAGTATTTAGATTTGTATCCGAAACTGTGAAATTTACATCTTGCAAATTATTATTTGTAAAAGAATTATTTGTAGGAAGGACTATTGATATTGTCGGAGCAGTTATATCTCCAAAATCTTGGTTAAAAGAATTATTGTAGACGCCGAATTTACCTGACGCTAAACCCGTATAAACTAAATTATCATTTGTATTTACTGCAACACTCTGAAGAGCAGTTACTCCAACCCAATTTCCCGTATCATTTCCTGATAAGTCCATCCATACTCCATTTGAATGATTGTAAACACCAAATTTTCCTGAATCTAAAACAGTATAAACTAAATTATCATTTGTATTAACTGCAACACCATAAGCCTGGTCTAAACCTACCCAATCTCCCGTATCATTTCCTGATAAGTCCATCCATACTCCATTTGAATGATTGTAAACCCCAAATTTTTCTGAAGTAAAAAGAGTATAAACTAAATTATCATTTGGATTTACTGCAACACTAAGAATCTCAGTTATGCCTGCCCAATCTCCCGTATCATTTCCAGATAAATTCATCCAGACGCCATTTGAATGATTATATACTCCGAAGTTTGATAATTCTAAACCAGTATAAACTAAATTATCATTTGGATTTACTGCAACACTATAAATCTGGCTTGTGCCTGCCCAATCTCCCGTATCATTTGCAGATAAATCCATCCAGACACCATTTGAGTGATTATAGACACCAAATTTACCTCCATCAATACTTGTATAAATTAAATTATCATTTGGATTTACTGCAACACCCCTAACAGAGTATATATCTACCCAATTTCCCGTATCATTTCCAGACAAATTCATCCAGACGCCATTCGAGTGATTATAGACACCAAATTTACCTGACGCTAAACCCGTATAAACTAAATTATCATTTGGATTTACTGCAATACCATATACAATATCCGTTCCTGCCCAATCTCCCGTATCATTTCCTGATAAGTCCATCCATACTCCATTTGAATGATTATATACTCCAAATTTTCCTGATGTTAAACCAGTATAAACTAAATTATCATTTGTATTAACTGCAACTCCATTAACAGCACTAGTTCCTGCCCAATTTCCTGTATCATTTCCAGATAAATCCATCCAAACGCCATTGACAGGACCCGGATCCACAATATAATCAAATTTAACACTTCCTCCGACGATTTTCAAATCAAAAGTGTTCTGGCTTCCAATTAAATTAGTTAAATAAATTTTATTATATTCATTATCAATTATTGAACTAAATTCTGCAATTAATTCTGTTTTATTACTTTCATAAACTTCAATCCTCGGAATTCCAGTTATTGTCTGAGGATAAATTGTAATATCATTTTCTTTTGTTAAATTTTTTTCAAAAGTTACCCTCACATATTCAGAATCATTTATCTGTTCACTCCAATTTCCATCAAGCGCTTTGACTTCTTCGTAAATATCTGAAATGAAATTTCTGTTTGAATCAAGATGCTGAGCTTTGGTTATTAAAATAATTTCATACGTCTGGTTGGATAGAGAAGGAACTATCCATTCAATATAATCCAACATTCCGTCGCTGTCTGAATCATAAGCGACAAAATCTGTTGAAGCTTTTACCTCACCAGAGGATGCGCCTTCGGGTGCAGAATTATTCTTTATCCAATAAAACATTATTTCGTTTTTTGATAAAACTTCTTTTGATAAATTGCTGAAAGCGAGAATATTTTCATAATGAACTTCCTCGCTTCCGACGACATTCACTATTTTATGGCTTTCACTAAGAACATTTTCTTCAGAATATGAGGCTTCAGTGTAATATTCTATTTCAATTTTATCATTATCTTCTAATTTTTCCTGAATATTAACTAAAACTGCGTTTTCATTCTCTCCAATATCGATAACTCTTCCAACTAATGAGAAAAAGCTCCTAAAAAATCTAAAAATATTATTTTTATGTTCATTTTTAATAGATTGTCCCGTTATTGAAATGATTGGCTCAGTTTCAGAGATGATTTTTTCATTTTTAACATTCACTTTTAGTTCTTCAACGCTTTCATTTTCAAATATTTTCCTAACAGAGACCTCTCCAGCTGTTTTTGGTAGGGTAACTTCTAAACTATTTAGTGTTTTATTATTTTCACCGTCGATTTTTAGTGTCTTTTTCCATTTGACCGGCTGTCCTAATTTTGCGCTGAATTGGATTGTGGATTCATTAATTGTGAAATTATTTTCCTGCAAAATTACAATTTCAGAAATATTTTGTAATGTTTCGTTGATTATGCTTATATTTTTAGAAATATTACTTGCAAAAGGTTGTGCTGTAACTGAATTATTTAAAATTTGTGATTTATCTGTTGAAATATTAGTTTCATTTGACCACGCTTGGGCAAATGTGTCAAAAAATTTCTCGTTTTTTGTTCGTGTTTCAATTGTGATGTTAGGTTTAATTTCATTCGTTTGATTATTATTTTCAGTTATAATTTCTGTTTGATTAGTTTCAGGCAGTGTTTCTGAAATAACTTCTGTTGAATTTTCAGTTGATTCTTGCGATTCTGGAACTATTTCTTCTATAGTTTGTGGTTCATCAACCGGATCTTCTATTATTTCAGGAGGATTTTCAATTATTTCAGGAGAATCAATAATTTCTTCTGATATTCCTTGTTGTTCCTCAATATTTTCAACATTAAAACCAATTAATTTAACAAAACTTCCAAGGATTTTTGATTCCCCGATACTAATTTTTTTTATACTTGAACTTTCCTCAAAGGATGACTCTGGTGAGCCTTCTCCAGAATTATTAGTTAAAATAAAAAATCCTGCAATTAAAATTAAAGAAAAAACGATTAAATATAGCAATTTAGAAAAGATTTTTTTAGTCTCTTGTGGAGCTTCAGCCGGCCTTGTTCTTGTTCTGCCGGTTTCATCTCTATAACTTTTATAATAATACGGACCAAATAACTTATTCCCTCTTTTAATATATCTCTTATACACCATCTTCTTGCATATAAAAGTGTGCTGAAATTATATAAATCTTGTGCTGAAACTAACTTAATTTCATTTATATAAACCTTTAAAAATCATAAATCCATTGTTTAAAAATGGAAAAGGATATTTATGATAAAATTAATGAATTAACTCCTGACCAAAAGAGGGTTTATGCTGAAAAATTAGTAGGAATTCTTGAATGTAAAGGCGATTGCTTTTTTTACGGAGCTAAAGACCCAGTTAATATGCCTCAAAGGGATATAGAAATAGTAAAAATAAATCTTTACCAAGAAATGTTTGAACCAGAAAAATATAAAACCTATTAAATCAATAATTTTTTATGAATTTGATTATAATTTTAATTCCACTATCTGTTTTGTCGATTATTTTGGCCTATTTCTTTGTAATTCCTTTCTTTTTTGGCGCTCCTTATGAACCAAGCGGAGGCAAGGCCTTGAAGAGTATAATTAAATTTGCAAATCCAAAATCAAGAGACAAAATTGCTGAATTGGGCTCTGGTGATGGGAGGATTTGCATTGCTCTTGCAAAAAAGCTTTCAAAAAACTTAAAAATAGAAATACACGGATTTGAAATTAACCCTTTTTTAGTTTGGATTTCAAGAAAAAAAATAAGAAAATTAGGTTTGCAGAATAAAATAAAAATTTATTGGAAGAATTTTTTTAAAGAAGATTTATCAAAATACAATAAAGTTGTAATGTTCCAGTTTAATACAATAACAAATAGATTATCCAAAAAATTCAAAAGAGAATTAAAGCCAAGTTCAATAATAGTTTCTCACTGGTGGAAACTTCCAAATTGGAAAATTAAAAAACAGGAAGGAAGAGTTTATTTGTACAAGAAGGATTAATTTTTATAATGCTTAAACTTAGTTGTTTTATGGTTTATGCAGTTTACACAACTAAAAGTTTTGATAAAGAAGTTGAAAAATTACCAAAGGATGACCAAAAAATAATTCAAAAAATATTTTTAAAAATTAGAGAAAATCCCTATTCAAGCGATCAATTAAGATATAAAAATTTGAGAGAAAAACGCATCAGAGAAAAAAGAGTTTATTTTTTAGTTTATGATAATTTGCAAGCAGTTCTTCTTGTTGCAATAAGCGGCAAAAAAGACCAGCAAGAAACAATTAATCATGTAATAAATTACTTTGATGAGTATCAAGAATATTTAAAAAGAATAATAAAAAAAGATTAGACAACTCGCCTTATTCTACCCTCTTTTACATCTTCTAAACTATCTTTGAATTGTCTTAATAAATCAAAATCTATCTTTTCCAGCTCTCTAAGCATGGCTACTTGCGTCTTCAATCTTTCATATTCATCTTTTGGTATATTTATCATTTCCATAATTAATATAAATAAGCAAAGTTTTTAATTCTTTCGGAGAAAGAAAAATAATCACTTGTTGACGCTTTCAACAATTTCTTTTTTAGCAGTCTTTTTTTCTTCATCTCTTTTTGTCAACGGACCAATTACTTTAACAACCAATCCCGGAAATCCCGTTCCGACTGGAACTGGCTGATTTAAGATTATATTTTCAATAACACTCTTTAATTTTTCTTTACTTCCTTTAATACTTGCATTTACAAATTGTTTTATTGGAGTTTCAAAAGTCGCTCTCGCAAGTATTGAAGATTTCTGAACAATAATTCCCATTCTCGTAACTCCTTTAATCTCTCCGGTGTTTGTTATTGCATCTGCAGCTAATTTAAGATGACGTTTATCAATATCCAACCCCTGAGTATTTATAACGTGTTCTATTTCGTTGATAATTAGTTGCCTTGCAGATTCAATTCCGAAAACATCAGCAATTTCATAGAAATCATTTGAAATAATCTTGTCTTTGTTTACTTCTTTTAATTTTATCATTTCCTTGATGTTTGTTCCAAGCGTTATAATCACAAAATTATTTTCTTTCTTCAAAATTAAAATTTGTTTAATCCCTTTTACACCGGAGATTATTGCATTTTTAAGTTTCTCTTTTAGCTGATAAATTTCTTTAAAAGAAAGAGCATTAGAATCTAATGAAATTACCTCATCTTTTTCTTTCACTTTAAATCCTAAATCATTTAATCTTTCTGCTACTTTCTTTGCGCTCGTATGAGTTTTTCTTAAAGCTTCTTTGTCAATCTTGATTTCAATTATTTTTCGGCTGAAGTTTATTCCAATTTCCGAAGCAATTTCTTTTAATGTTACTTCTTTTATTTTTTCAGCAAATACCTCTGCGTCTTTTTCATTATTGTATTCTTTAGTCAGATAAATCTCCATCTTAGGGGAAGAGGGTTTTTTTCTTGTGTCAAATATTTCTATTAATCTTGGCAGACCCATAGTTACCTGCATCTCTGCAACACCTGCAAAGTGGAATACATTTAATGCCATTTGCGTTGAAGGTTCTCCAAATGATTGGGCAGTAACTAATCCAAGTGCTTCTCCAGGACAAACATTCCCACCAGTGTGCAATTCTGAAACTTCTTTATTATCGTCGCCATATTTAAATTCTATGATATTATCGCCACTGTCTCTTACTGTTCCGTCATATTCTTCTCTTAAATCTTGGAAAGCATTTGCAAGTCTTCTGTATAAATAACCTGATTTTGGAGTTCTTAATGCAGTATCCATTAAACTATCTCTACCGGCAATAGCGCCAAAGAAAAATTCATCCGGTCTTAATCCTTTTATGAATGAACTTCTGATAAATCCTCTTGCATTTGGAGATAAATCACCTTTATTAAAAAAAGAAAGAGTTCTTTCAGTAAATCCAAAATCAATTCTTTTGCCCCATAATGCCTGTTGTCCGACGCAGCAAGCCATTTGAGTTATATTCAAAATATTTCCTCCGCCTCCTGCCTTAATCATGCTGCTTATTGGGTTTTCTTTTGGGAATTTTTCTTTTACAATAGTTCCAATTTTTGTTCTTACTTCATTTAAAACCTGAAGAATTTTTATTTCTCTTGATTCTTCCAAAGTTTTTCCGGGAATAATTTCCAGATTTTTATTTTCATAAGATTCAATAATTTCTTTTGTTCTTTTTTCCGCTTTTTTTATAATTTCTTCTGTCTCTTCAATTACACTTTCTTTTAAATCAAAATCTTCAACACACGCAGTTATTCCATGTTGAGTTAAATAAGTTTTTCCAAGATTAAATGCTTTATTAATTATATCAAAAGTTTCTTCTCGCCCGACGCTTCTATCTAATTCTTTAATTAATTCACCGCCTTCATCACCAAAAGTAGTTTTATCAATAACGCCTTTGATAATTTTACCATCTTTTATTTTAATTGAATCATTTGAAAAATCCACTTTTGGAAGAATCATTGAAAATAAGTCAGTTCCTGAAATATTTTTCTTTACAGGATCAAAATCTAATCCGGACTGGTATAATAATTGATTCGCTTCTTCTTTTGAAAATTCATTTAATCCTAAAAGATAATTTCCAGTTATAGAATCCTGAACGCAGCCGATTAAATTTGTATTATTTTTGGGCGACATTAAATTTTTCTTGACATCAAGTAAAATCTTTGCTTCTGCGCGGGCTTCTTCTGTCTGCGGACTGTGAATATTCATTTCATCTCCATCAAAATCTGCATTGTATGGAGTGCAAACAGCAGGATGCATTCTGAATGTCTTGCCTGGAAGAACTTTGACAAAATGAGCCATTAAACTTCCTCTGTGCAAACTAGGATGTCTGTTGAATAAAACAATATCTCCGTCTTGCAAATGTCTTTCTACAATATATCCTGGAGAAATTTCAGCAATTATTTCTTCTTTTAATTCAGGAGCAATTTTTTTTCTTTTTCCGTCAGGTCTTATAACATAATTTGCTCCCGGATAATTTTCCCCGCTCTCAATAAGTTTTATTAATTTTTTCTTGTTTATATCATTAACAGTTTCGGCAACAGTAACAATTTTCGCAATTTCATACGGAACTCCAACTTCATTAATCTTAAGAAAAGGATCGGGAGAGATAACTGTTCTTCCGGCATAATTTACTCTCTTACCTGCAATGTTCTTTCTAATTCTTCCTTCTTTTCCTTTTATTCTTTCTGTAATTGTTTTTAATGGCTGACCGCTTCTATGTCTCGCTGGAGGAATTTTTGAAACAGTATTATCAAAAAAAGTTGTAATATGAAACTGCAGTAAATCCCATAAATCTTCAATGATAACTTCTGGAGCGCCCGCATTTAAATTTTCCCAAAGTCTTTGATTTGCTCTTATAATATCTGACAACTTATGCGTTAAATCATCTTCTGAACGCTCGCCATTTTCCAAAATAATACTAGGTCTTACCGTTACTGGAGGAACTAATAAAGCAGTTAAAATCGCCCATTCGGGTCTGAATGTTTTATAATCAATTCCAATCTTTAGAAGTTCTTCATCTGAAATATTAACAAGAGATTCTCTCACTTCTGCAGGAAAAATTCTTTTTTTGCCTTTGTAAAAACTTGTCGGCTTGTCTAATTTAACTTTTTCTTGAAGAGCTGAACAGTGCGGGCATTTCTTTTTTTCTTTTGCTTTTTTTGCTCTCTTGCTTGCAGGATATTTTTCCATATCCTTGTCATCGAGCATTAATTTTCCACAACCCTGACAGAAAGATTTCAAAATTAATTCAATCGTAACTGCATATTTTAAATGCACTATTGGCCTTGCTAAATCAATGCTTCCTGAATGTCCAAGACATTCTTTAAGTCTGCCTCCGCAAGTCCTGCATCTTACTCCAGGGTCAATTGCTCCAAGTCTTAAATCCATTAACCCTCCATCAACAGGATATCCATCAATATCATAAAGTTCAGGAGTTATAACTTTTGCAACTGAAAATTTTTTAATATCCATCGGGTTGACTAGGGAAAAAGTCATTTCTCCGATTTTTTTTCTTATTATTTTCATTTTAATCAATATGAATTTATTTTTTTATGGAAGATATTTTTCAAAGTATAATTTGTAATTATCTCATTTTCACCTTCTTCTATAGGTTTATAAATTCCGACTTTTCCATTAAGTTCTAATTTAAAATAAGTCATATCTCTGATAGGTATTGCTCCATTTTTTATTAAAGAATCCAATGAAGGTGTAGTTGGAAATTTTTTTATTATATTTTTTGTCATTTTATTTTTATATACTATTCATATTTATTTTTTAATCCAAATGTTGTTTTAATATGCATACCCTGTAATTCCTCAACGAGAAGTTTAAAGGCATACGCAACTTCAACCATTTCAACTTCTTCACTTTCGCATTTTTGACACATTGTTTTTCCCCTTATTGTATCTTCTATTGCTACTGAACCACATTTAGTGCAAATCGGAAGAATCACTTTATCTGAATCATATCTTTCTTTTAACAATAGTGAAGCGCCGTGGGCAACTAATGCCTGCTGTTCCATTTCTCCAAGTCTCAACGCGCCTCCTCGTGATCTTCCTTCAATTGGTTGTCTTGTTAATAATGCAATCTTACCAAGTGCTCTTCCATGTAATTTGTTACTAACCATATATTTTAATTTTAAATAATATAAATTTCCTACAAATATTCTAGAAACCATTTTTTTTCCAGTAATGCCGTCGTACATTGTTTCTTTACCATCAAATCTAAAACCCAATTCTTCCAACTGCTCTTCTAATTCTCTTTTATCTACTCCAAAAAAAGAAGTTCCATCTACAACTTTTCCTTTTAATGCGCCGACTTTACCAGCTAATAATTCAAGCAAATATCCAACAGTCATACGACTCGGAAGTCCATGAGGATTGAAAATTATATCTGGCTTGATTCCTTTTGAAGTAAAAGGCATATCTTCTTCAGGAACTATTAATCCAATAACTCCTTTTTGTCCGTGAGAAGTTGCAAATTTATCGCCTATCTCTGGAATACGCTGATCGCGAGTTTTAACCTGAACAATTTTATTCCCTTCGTTATCTTCGGTTATAAAAACAGCGTCGACAATTCCTTTTTCTTCCTGCCTCATTGTCATACTTGATTCTTTTTTTGTCCTTATTGAAATATCTCTAGCTTCTGACAAAAATTTTGGCGGTGAAACTTTTCCAACTAAAACTCCACCCTCACTTATTTCTGCTTCGGGATATACAATTCCATCGTTTTCCAAAAAGCTGTATAATTTTTCCATTTTATATCCAGATATATCTTTTTCAGGAATTACAATTTCATCTTTTAAACCACCAGCATAATTCATTTCAATAGCAGAATATGGTCTAAAATAAAAGCTTCGCCCTACTCCTCTATCAACTCCTCCTTTATTTAATACAAGCGCATCTTCCATATTATACCCTTCATAAGTCATAATACCGACGATTAAATTCTGTCCTGCAGGATAAATGTCAAGAGCATCATAAACAAAACTTCTTACAATAGGTTTTTGAGGATATTGCAAAATTGAAACATCTGTATCTAATCTGCATAAATAATTAGCAGAATATATTCCTAAAGCCTGTTTTTGCGTCTTGCTTCCACGATTTAAACGTGAGCTTTGATTATGATTTCCATACGGAACTAAACTTGTAACCGCACCGAATAAAGAAATAGGATCAATTTCAAGATGCGTGTGTTCCGCAGTTAATTCTTCTTCAAACAAGGAAATGAGACTATTTTCTTCTTCAGAAGCATCAATATATTCAATTAATCCTTTTTCAAATAAATCTCTCCAATTTAAATTACCTTGCTGTATTTGAATCAAGTGATTATTATTTATTCTCGGAACGCCGTTATCGACGATAATTAAAGGTCTCAACACTCTTCCAGCTTCACTTGAAAGAATAACTGTCTCAAATCCAAGATTATTTCTTATGCTCATTTGCTCCGGAAGCTCTCCTTCACGTCTTTTTTCTCTTAATATTTTTACAAATTCATTATTATCCTTTATAGTCCCGACAAATTTACCATTCAAAACAACATCTTTTCCTTCAACTGCTTCTTTGTCTAGCTTTTCTTGTTCCAAAATTTTAATTATTTCTTCTTCATTCATTTTTGTTCTTGTAGAAACTCTGCTTAGTATAGCAAGATTTTTTCTCAAACCAATTTCAGTTCCTTCAGGAGTTTCAATTGGACAAAATCTTCCATAATGCGTCGGATGAAGCGTTCTTGCTTTAAAATTTTCCTGATCAGATGGAAGCATACTTGAAACTCTCTGCAACTGAGAAATCGTCGCTAAATAATTTGTTTTATCCATATTTTGCGTTATTCCTGATCTGTCGCCAGTCCAAGCGCCGGTTGCAATAGCGGATTCAATTCTATGTGAGAACAGCGTTGACTTAGCTAAAACTTTTATTGAAAAATAATTTTTTCTTTTTGCTGATTTTTGCAAAGAATATTTTATATCTCTTACTAAAATTCCTAAATTCACTTTGAATAAAGTTGCTAAAAGATCTCCCGAAAGTCTGACTCTTTTATTTGCATAATGATCTTTGTCTGTTTTTAATTCAGGTCTGTCTTTTGCAATTAAATAATGTTTTATCAACTTGCATAAAGTAATTGCTTTTTTTATTCTGTCTTCTTTTTTCTGTCCAATATGCGGAAAAAGATATGAATCAATTCTAGATTTTACTCTCTCAACAATTTCTTTTTTTGTTCCCTGCAAATTTGATTTCTCAGCAATGTACATAATTGCGTCGTCTTTTGTAGCAAGGTTTACAAATTCGTAGAGATTTACAATAACGCTGTCATTTTCTTTTCCAATGTATTTTGCAATGTCAGATTCTTTTGTTAAGCCGAGAGCTTTTAATAAAACAACTGTTGGAATATCCTTAAATCTGCTAAATGAAAGATTAAGCAATCCATCTTTTCCCTCGCTGATAGTTATCGGAATTCTGTAAGTTCCCCTAAGAGAAAACATTTTTAGAATTAATCCTCCAGTTTTCGCGCGTTCTATAAGAAACTGGTTTTCAGCCAAATCCTCTGCCATAATCATTATTCTTTCATTTCCTTTAATTATGAAATATCCTCCCGGATCTTGGGGGTCATTATAATTTGAGATTAATTCTTCATAAGACATTCCATAAGTGTTGCATGCTTTGCTTTTTATCATAATTGGAATTTTTCCAATTTCTACAACTTCAGAATCAGTCTGACCGTCTTTTTTAATTGTCAATTCAATATTAATCGGAGCAGAATAAGTTAAATCTCTTAATCTTGCTTCATTTGGAGTAATCAAAAAAGAGCTTCCGTCAGCTTCAATGATTTTTGGCTTTTCAACTTTTATTTTTCCAAGGGTGATTTCAAAATCCTCATTTTCAATTGATTCATTTGTTTCATTAACAATTTCCTGCATTCTGTATTCAATAAAATCATTAAATGATGCAACATTTGATTCTACAAGAGATTGATTTTTTAGATAATTCTTGACGATGATATGTTCATTTTTTATTGCCATTTTAGATTATAACTCTGTAATAAATGTAGGTTTTATTGTCTTTAGAATCTTCTCTTTCTATTTTAACGACGTCGCCAATTTGACAGTTGGGAGGCAGAGCAGCATCAGTTAAAAACATTTTTGGCAGTTGCGCTTTTGAAATATTAAATTTAACAAGGAGTTCATTAGCTTCCTTGTCGCTCATTTTCGTGTGTTTTGGCTGTAGAATATGCATTTTTAAGGGTTTTATGGAAGGTAATTGCAAATTTATGAAATATATTTGCAAACGACTTTAATGACTTTAGGATAATAAAAGAAACTTAAAAATGGTTTTTAAATCTTTCGTAGACGAAAGATTTGTTAATTATTCGGGATTTTAATCTTTCTTCCAACTAACTTCAACTTCATCAGTGCGCTGTCTTGGTTTAATATCAATTTTGTCTAAATCTTCGCAGGAAAATTTAATTCCAGCATTATACATAATTTCTCCTAAATAAGCAATCATCGCGCCATTATCAACTAACAAATTTTTTTCAGGACAAAAAAATTTCGCGCCTCTTTCTTTGGTTTGGCTTTTAGACGAACCAGTGAGCGGATTTATTCGCTCGCTGCACATTATTTTACACATTTCCTGCAGCCGCAAATTGCAGGCAACTCCTCCAGCTAATAGCAATTCATTTTTTCCAACATGAGCAAGCGCTCTTTCTGCTGTCTCAACTAACATTGCAAAAACATGTTCCTGCATTGAATAAGCTAAATCAGAAATGGAATATTTCTTGCTTTCAATTTTTTGCTTGAGATTAGTTAAAATTCCAGAAAATGCAACATCCATTCCTTTAATAGTGTAAGGCAGTTCAATTAAAGTTTTTCCTGTTAAAGCTAATTTTTCTATTTTTGGTCCGCCAGGAAAACCAATTCCAGAAAACCTTGCAAAATTGTCAATAAAATTTCCAACTCCAATATCTAAAGTTTCTCCAAATACTCTATATTTTCCCGATACATAAGCAATAACCTGCGTATTTGCTCCAGAAGCATAAAGCATGACGGGATCCTTAGCATTAGTTGTCTGTCCAACTTCTAAATGAGCAACGCAATGATTCACAGGAATAACAGGTTTTTTTAATTTTAATGAAAGTTCTTTAGTGAATTTCATTCCTTCTAATAAACACGGGGCTAATCCCGGACCTTGAGAAAATGCAATTGCGTCAATTTCATCCTCGCTGATTCGCGCTTTTTCCAGCGCTTCAGAATAAATTTTATGCTTGTTTTCAGAATGATGTTTTGCAACTTCTATAGGAATCAATCCGCCTTTTTCAGTTGTAAAACTACTTTTAACATTTGAAAGAATTTTCCCATTTCTCACAATTCCAACTCCAAAAGTATGCGCAGTCGATTCAATTCCTAAAGTTATTGGCATGAAATAAACTGCAATAATAAATATAAATAGTTTTTGAATAACAATTAAATGATAATCTTTGAGCTGCCTTTATGCAAAATTAATCTAGATAAGAATAGTTATAAAGAAAAAGTGAAACATTTCTATAAAAAAGGTGGTGAAAAAGAAGTCGAAGAATTTAGATTGAAAATTAATAAAGAATCTAATTTAGAAATAAAATCTCTTCAATGGGATAAAGACATTGGTTTAACAAATATTAATAATTTTTCTGGAAGTTTAGATATTGATATCACTAAAATGAGATATATTTTCCAAAATATTGGATTCGGATCAGATTATGAAACGGTTCTCTTCAAGATTGCCAAAAAATATATAGATTTACTAACGGAATAAAAAATAATTAAAAATAAAAAAAATAAAAATGTTTCTAAAATTTATTTCTTTCAGAAATTCTGACGGAATTAGAATTTAATTTTTGTGCTCTAAATGAAATAAAAATCTTTAACTTTTATTTCTTTTTCTTTTTCTTTTTTCCGCCTCTAGACATTTTAGCTTCACATACGTTTCCTTTTCCATCTACATAGTAAAGAAATCCTGTCTTTCTCTTAACAATATTTTTAGCAATTATACTTCCCATCTTTTTTTACCTCCTTTCATTTGAATTTTTTCTTGAAATTTAAATGCGTCAAAAAACTTTTTGTTTTTTGTTCCCATTTCAAGATTATGATTATATATTATAGAATATATTCTTTTTAAATGTTTTTGCCGACGAGTTTTTTAATAATTTCAAAATAATCATTGTTAAATGGCACTTCCAATACCCGGCGAAAAGGTTTTATCGACGGAATATGAAGTTCAAAAGGATTTACTTTTCTAAAATCAAGAACATTATTCTTGCTATCAAGCCAGATAATCACAAAAGGGAAGAATACAAACAAAGAAGTAAAACTTATTTTTACTGATTTTTCAAATTCAAATAAAAGCGCCTTAGCTTTTTTTCTGGATAAAAACATCAAACCAATTCCTTTTCTAAACCACGAAACTTTTTTAACAGAAATTTTAATTTTTCTTGCTTGTGCCCTTGAGGGTATGACCTTTAGGTTATTATTTTTAAAATTAAATGAAAAATTCATACCCCAAACCACCTATTCATCTTTTCCCTATCTAATTTTTTAGATTTGTAAGTTTCATAATGAAGAGAGACATTTTTCTCGCAGACAAAATCATGCTGCCTAAATCCTCCGCCAAAGGTCTTAGGAATATGCATTAGTTCATGAATAATTGTTTTTATCTGGTCTTTTTCATTAAGTTTGTCAAATCTTTCAGATAAAAACTCCAAAGCATAAACAGCATCAACACCAACAGCTATTTGCATTAATTTTCCAAGAGCATGACATCGCGCAATAGTTCCTTTTGAAGAAGTTCCAAAACTCCTGAAACATTTAACTCTATCTAATTTTATATGTGGAAATAAAAGTAAAGAAAGTTCTTCAACAATTTTCTGAATATCCGGCGCAGATTCATATTTCATTTTTTAAACTCCCAAAAATTTAATTGCCCTCTAGCTGGAATTGGTTTTATTCTTTTAACATTTTTCAAAACAAAACCATATTTTCCCCAGCTTTCATCAGCTAAATGTAAATCTCTGTCATTTATTAATTCTTTTTTGTCTTTATATTTTTTTATATCAACCAAATTAGCTTCACCGACAATGAAACCGCAAGGCAAATTTTTAAATCCAAATTTTTTTGTAGCTTTTTCATCAGGAATTTTTGATGAATGAATTAAAAATCTGCCTCTAAATTTAGTATTCCATTTTCTGAGTTCAATAGTCTTTTTGCCAGACACAACTAACTCTGCAAAAGGCTGTTTAAGAGTTAAAGTTTTCATTAATCTTCAATCTCAATAATTTTATTTCTTGATGTAAAACCGTTTTTTATTTTTACTGATTTTCCAAAATATTTTTTTAATAACTTAATAAGTTCTATATTTGCCTTGTTATCAATTGGTTTTTCTTTAAGCCAAACTTCAAAATTCTCATCTGAAATTTTTTCTATTTTTTCCTGAGATGAATTTGGATGAAGTTTTATTTTAATTATCATATTAATTATAAATATTTTTTCTATGTCCAACTTTCCAGATAGTTATTAAGTCATTTTCCAAAGAAAAAAGAACTCTATAATCCCCAACTCTTAATCTAAATTTATTTTCTCCTTGAATTCGTTTTATGTCTTTTGATTGAAATCCGCTTTTTAATTCATCAACTTTTTTATAAATTCTAGAAGAAATTTGATTTTCTAATTTATATAATTCTTTTCTAGCTTTTTCTTCCCATTTTATTTCAAACATTATAATCCTAATTTTCTTCCGACT
>Ga0209541_10003491_pt1 | contig 28829 bp, 23 predicted proteins | sample RifCSPlowO2_01_FD_184027 | JGI IMG/M metagenome (GOLD analysis project Ga0209541, IMG submission 184027) | Groundwater microbial communities from Rifle, Colorado - Rifle CSP2_plank lowO2_0.1 (SPAdes) (version 2) | ecosystem: Environmental > Aquatic > Deep subsurface > Groundwater | place... | reverse complement strand
GGAGAAGGAAAAAGAAAAAGTCAACATCAGCAAGAATGAACAAACAAATCAGGAAAAACAAGCAGCAGACGAAAAGGAAAAGAAATTGGAAGATAAGAAAGAAAAAGATAAATTACTTATAAGGAAACAATAAAAACGGAGATTAAAATGGATTTATCACTACAAAAGAGACTCGCAGCATCGGTATTAAAGTGTTCAGTAAAAAGAATTGCATTAGATAACACTAAGCTTGATGAGATTAAGGAAGCAATCACAAAAGATGACATAAGATCGTTAATTAAGAATAAGACAATAATCAGAAAACCTGTAAAAGGCACTTCACAGGTTCGGGCAAGAAAGAGACATAAACAGAGGAAAAAAGGTAGGCAGAAAGGCTATGGAAAAAGAAAAGGAACGCCAAATGCAAGAATGTCATTAAAAGGAAAGTGGATTAAGAGAGTAAGGCTGCAAAGGAAGTTCCTAAGAGAGCTGAAAGATAAGGAAATAATAAGCACACAGAATTTCAGAATGTTATACTTAAAATCAAAAGGCGGATTTTTCAGAAGCAGGCGACACATTAAGTTATACCTTGATGAAAACAAATTAGCTGAAAAGAAAAATCCAAAGACAGAAAAAAATAATTAATAATAATCAATAAAGTGATATTATGAAAAAACATATCAAAATTGTTCCGCATCGCAGGAAAAGGGAAGGAGATACAGATTACAGGAGAAGATTAAAACTGCTTAAATCCGAAAAGCTCCGACTAGTTGTACGAAAATACAATAGAAATACAATTGCACAATTAGTCGAATACCATGAAGGAGGGGACAAAGTGCTGGCTACTGTATCCACAAGAGCATTATTAAAATACAATTGGAAGCATTCAAGATCAAATATACCTGCTGCATATTTGCTTGGACTGTTATTGGCTAAAAAGGCAAATGAAAAAAACTGCAAGGAAGCAATATTAGACTTAGGGTTGCATACGTCTACAAAAGGATCCCGTTTATATGCTGTACTTAAGGGCGCAGTCGATGGAGGATTAAAAATTCCGCATGATAAGGAGATTTTACCTAATAATGAAAGATTAACAGGTATGCATACTAAAAATAAAGAAGAAATAAGCAAGAGCGTTAGTCAAATAAGAGAAAAGATAATGAAGGGATGATTATGGTTCAGAAAGAAAAACTAAAAGAACAAAAAGAAGAAGGGGAAAAATCCGAAAGCGTACATATAGAACACAGAGAAGACAAAGAAAGCTTAAGCAGCAGCAAATATCCAGAGAGTGTTCATGTGTCTGAAGAGATTTTGGCGCCAGCCGAAATAGAAGAAAGTGAAAAAGAGGCCGTAGTTGAGATTGCCAAGAGCAATATTGAAGAATGGCTGCCAAAGACAGAAATAGGCAGAAAAGTAAAATCTGGTGAGATTAAAGAAATAGATGAAATACTTGATTATGGTAAAAAAATACTTGAAGTGGAAATTGTTGATGCCTTATCGCCAGAATTAGAAAAAGATCTCTTGATGATAGGACAATCCAAAGGTAAATTTGGAGGCGGAAAAAGGAGAGTATTTAAACAGACGCAGAAAAAAACCAAAGAGGGCAATAAGCCAAAATTTTCAACTGTCGCTGTCATCGGAGATAAAAACGGCCACGTCGGCATAGGGTTTGGCAAATCAAAAGAAACTGTTCCAGCAAGAGAAAAAGCATTTAGAAATGCCAAATTAAACATATTTAAGATCAGACGAGGTTCTGGCGACTGGGAATCAGAAGTTGCTGGAATTCCTACATCGCTCCCATTTAAAGTATCTGGAAAATGCGGCTCAGTTAAATTAACATTAATCCCTGCGCCAAAAGGAACGGGATTATGTGTTGAAAAAGAATGCGCAAAGATTTTGAGGCTTGCAGGCATTAATGATGTCTGGTCAAGAACAATAGGACAAACAGGATCAAAAGTAAATCTAATAAAGGCTTGTGAAAGCGCCTTGAAAAAGCTGACTGCAGTAAAAGTGCAGAAGCGCTATTACAGCGAATTAGGACTTGTCGAAGGAGCAATTAAACAATAAGCATGAGAGATAAAGTGATAGAATATGAATAAAGAAAACAAAAAAGAAAGTAAATCACTAAAAAATACTGAAAGAATAAATGAATCAAAAGAAAAAGTTGCAATTATTTTAATTAGAGGAAGAGCAAATATCAACAAAGATATTATAGATACACTTGATATGCTTCATTTGCATAGGAAGCACTTCTGCAGCGTATATGAAAAGACTCCAGTTTTATTAGGTATGTTGAGAAAGGTTAAGGATTATGTAACATGGGGAGAAATCACTGAGGACAATTATAAACAATTAAAAGAAAAACGGGGAGAGAAATCAGATAATAAATTGAAGCCATTTTTTAGAATGGCACCTCCAAGAGGCGGATTTGAAAGAGGGGGGATTAAAAAACCGTACTCGTCAGGTGGAGTACTAGGCTACAGAAGAGAAAAGATAAATGATTTGATATTAAGGATGATTTAGGGGATTGATGTAAAAATGCAACATAAAAGAAAAAAAGTCACAAAGTACAGGGGTTCAAAGACCCATGGATGCGGAAGCATGAAGAAGAGGAGAGGATCAGGAAACAAAGGAGGAGTAGGGATGGCAGGCACTGGAAAGCGCGCCGATTCCAAAAAACCTTCGATATGGGCTCTTAAAAAATACTTTGGAAATTATGGATTTGTTTCAAAAAGAAGAAAAGTGCAAACGGTTATGAATATAGAAGAATTAGAACAAAAAGTTAAAAATTATAAATCAAAAAATATATTAACAGAAAAAGGAGGAAAATTAGTAATTGACATGTCGCATGTCGGCGTCAATAAATTATTAGGCACTGGCAAAGCTACGTATCCATTTGTAATAACCGTGGAAACAGCATCGCAAAACGCTATAAGCAAGATAAAAGAAGCTGGTGGAGAGATTATATTAAGCAAACATGCAAATTCAGCACCTGAAGAAGAAAAAGGTGTTGAGTAGAATTAAATGGTAAGATAAAAAAAGTAAATCTTATTAATATAAACAACAATAATTAAAGTCTGATAAACAATGTCTTTCATTAAAAAATTTAATAGTTATCTGCCGGAAGTAATTAGGCCAAGCCAGAAAAGGCTTTCTTTCAAAGAAAAATTAAAATGGACAGGAATTATACTTATACTATTTTTCATATTAGGTGTTATACCACTATTTGGATTAGGGAACAATGCTCTGGCAAATTTTGAATTCTTATCTTATATTTTGGGAGCATCTTTCGGCTCAGTTATATCATTAGGTATCGGACCTATTGTAACTGCATCAATCGTATTGCAGTTATTGAACGGCGCGGGATTATTAAGATATGATTTGACAACATCAAATGGAAAAGCAGATTTTCAAGCGACGCAAAGATTCCTTACATTGTTTTTCATCATCTTTGAAGCGGGGATTTATGTTTTCATGGGCGGGCTTTCTCCAAATCCTGAATTTATAGGCACAAGTCTATACTTTTCACTTCAATTATTATTAGTCTTCCAGTTATTTTTAGGAGGGCTGTTAATATTGTACATGGATGAAGTTGTAAGCAAATGGGGATTTGGCTCTGGAATCAGCTTGTTTATCGCCGCTGGAGTTTCAAAGTCAATATTTATTAGAACATTCAGCTGGCTGCCTGCCAATGAAGTAGTTGCAGATTTTACTTATTCAACTGGAAAACTTCTTCAATTATTTCAGGCATTTAGCGTCGGCGAACCGCGTGTCGCATTTTTGGCTTTAGCAGCGATAACGTCGACAATTGTAGTGTTTGTAATATCTGTTTATTTGCAGGCTATGAAAATTGAAATCCCATTGTCATTTGGAAGGATCAGAGGGCATGGTATTAGATGGCCATTGAGTTTTACATACGCAAATGTAATCCCTGTAATTTTAGTCTCCGCATTAATTGCAAACTTGCAGCTATGGACAGGCCTATTGAACAAATGGGGAGTGTACTGGTTAGGAACAGTAAGTTCTACTGGAACACCTCAAAGCGGGTTAATCTCATGGATAGTTCAACCTGGTGGAAGCGACGGATTACTTGGCCTGATAATAAATGCTGGAACAATTAGCATTGGAATAAAACCATATATTCAAGGACTAATCTATTTGACAATAATGGTTGGCGGATGCATGTTGTTCTCATATTTTTGGGTTCAAACATCTGGAATGGATGCAAGAACGCAAGCAAAAAATATGATGTCATCTGGACTGACAATACCTGGATTTAGAAGAGATCAGCGTGTTTTAGAGAGGCTGCTCGATAGATACATCGGACCATTAACTTTAATGGGCGGGGCATCAATTGGATTTTTGGCAGCAATTGCAGATTTATTGGGCGCATTAGGACAGGGAACAGGAATATTATTAACTGTCATGATTATCTACAAGTTATATGAAGAAATTGCAAAACAACACATGATGGATATGCATCCGATGATGCGAAAGTTCATGGAGTAACAAAAACAGAACTAATCGGCTTGGTCATAAACCATGTGAAAGTTTCCCCTGAGTTATCCTGAAAAAATTTCCCATAACTTTTTAAATTATGCAATATAGGTTATTTTTATGAGTGTAACAGAATTTTTGTCATCCATTTTAGATCCAGTATTCGGACCTTTGTTAAATATACATCCATTTTTAGCAATATTAATTGTTTCTTTTATATTATCTTTAATTATGGTTGTTATGTACAAATATCTTACAAATCAGAATTTGATGAAAGAATTAAAAAATGAGATAAAAGAGCTTCAAAAAGAAATGAAACTGCTTAAAGACAAACCTAAAGAGATGATGGAAGTTCAAAGCAAGGCTATGAAGACGAATATGAAATACATGTCGCATTCATTCAGACCTACATTATTTACTTTCATACCAATAATAATTATATTTGCATGGCTGCAAGCTCATATGGCATATTATCCATTAGTGGAAGGTGAGCAGTTTAGCTCAACATTGGCATTTAAAGACGGAACTATAGGAGAAGTATTTGTGCTTGCTCCTGAAGGTTTGGAATTATTAAATGATGCTGAACAAAAAATACTTAACAATGAGGTAAAATTTGTTTTTAGAGGCAATAGCGGAGAATACAATATAAAATATGTATTTGAAGAGAAGGAATATCCTCACAAAGCGATTATAACTAAAAGTAAAAATGATAGGAAATATGCGCCGGTTTTAGTTCCAATGAAAAATTCAAACCTAAAAACAATAATGTTAAGTAATGAAAAGATAAAACCGATTGAAGGCCTTATTGTTTTAGGATCAATACCTTGGATTAATGGATTTGGCTGGCTGGGCACTTACTTTATATTATCTCTTATATTCAGTTTAGGATTAAGAAAGATATTGAAAGTGTATTGAATAGTTTTTAAAACAATGAAATTACTGCCTATTTTTCTATTAACTATTTTTGAAATTATCATTTGGTGATATGAAGGAATTTTGACCGTAAGATGTTAACTAACTTGTTACATACAATTTACCTAAACATTTATAAATGGTTGATTTTTCTTGTTAGTTATGGTAGCACCAAGATATAGATCAAGATCATTTAGAAAAGTATCTGTAAGGACGCCTGGTGGAAAAACAACAATACATTATACAAGGCGGAATCATACGCCTGCTACATGTGCTGTTACTGGAGAAAAGCTGCATGGTGTGCCAAGAAATACGCCATATAAATTAAAAAAGCTTTCAAAGACACAAAGAAGGCCTGAAAGACCATATGGTGGTGTTTTGTCAAGTAAAGCTATGAGAGCATTGCTTAAGGCGAAGGTACGTCAGAAATAAACAATAAACATGAACTAAGTACATTAAAGTATATAATAATCTCTTGTGTCATACGGTGACGGGATACAATTTTTATAAGTTTAAAGGTGAGAGAATATGTTTGATATCGGAAGAATTTGCATGAAAATTGCAGGGAGAGATGCAGGCAAGTACTGCGTTATCGTTGAAGTTCTTGATAGTAATATGGTCTTGATTGACGGCCAGACTAGAAGAAGGAAGTGCAATATCAAACACTTGGAACCTTTAGACAAATCTGTAAAAATTTCTAAAGCAGCATCGCATAGCCAGGCTGTAAAAGCATTGACTGATGCAGGATTTGAGTCTAAAGAAAAAACTTCAAAGAGAAAAGAAAAAACAGAAAGGAAGAAGAAACAAAAAAAAGTTAAGGCAAGCGAAAAAACTGAAGAGAGTGCAGAGAAAGAAAAGAAGAAAGTTAAAAAAGAGACTAAGAAAGAAGAGAAGAAAACAAGTATATAATAATTATTTTTTAGAATTTACCTGCTTAATCCTTAACAAGATTAAACAATTTGTCTATATCCAATTCAAAACATGCAACAGGATTTTCTATTTTAAAATTAGTTATAACTTCAGGATGCACTTCACCGATAATACCAACTTTTTCTTTGCCTATCATGATTAATCCAATCCTTCCCTCTATAAACATACCTTCTTTATGCAGTGCAATGCTGTATTCTAAATTTAGCATCCTCATCAAATAATCCAGAACTTGTTTTATTCTGGTGAAGTCAACACGAGTATCACAATCAACAACAGCCAATCTATCTTCTTCTTTTACATCTTTATCTGTTACATTTTTATATTTCTCATTATCTCTTATCTCCTTAGATTTATAGCAAACCCTCCCAATCTCAAACAATCTTTGCGGATAGCTGTGATGCTTATTTTCGCTTAAAATATGCAATAATGAAGGAAGCACGTTCATTCTTATGCTATTGTATTCAGCGCTTACAGGATCTAGAACCATTATTGGATTTTTATTGTAATTTATCATCTTTGTCTGTATTTCCTTAGGGACTAGAGCATATGATTTGCATTCCAATAACTGCAATCCAACGAGTATATCTGATAATTTATCCTTAAATTTTTCCAGCTTGTCTTCAGCTGCAATTGTTGTAATATTAGGAATCTCTTCAGGTATGTTTTCATATCCGTAAGCAATTGCAATATCTTCAACCAGATCAACTTGATGGAGAATATCTGCCCTATACGCTGGAACCAAGACTTTTCCATTCATCCAGCCGAACCCCATCCTTCCCAAAAAAAAATTTATATCTTTTTCCTTTAAGTTTAAACCAAGCAGCCTATTGGCATAATTGATATCAATTTCCATCTTCCTCGGTGTTAAGTCTGGAGTATCAAATTTCTTGCCATCATAATTCATCTCTAATGAATATATTTGGCCGCCCATATCCGCCAATGTCGTGCAAAGTATGTTCAATGCAACTTTTACATTCTCAAGATCTATTCCAGTGCATTCTATAAAAACATCTTTTGTATTTTCATCAACTTTACCGGTGTCTTCTGAATTTGTAAATGGAAGCATGCACATAACATTATCCCTTGCATCAATAAAAAATGGATACTCTTTCCATCCTTTTGTAATATGCGCATATTCCTTTCCTTTAGGATGCTGTGTCAATACCTTATCTGCCATTATCTTGTTATTAAATCCCAAAGGCTGAAACATTATTTTCTTTGGATCTTTTGCTGTATATTTAATAGGGAAGCTTATGCCCTCTAATGGGTAAATTCCATACGCAGATTTCTTTCTGTTCCTTCCATGCGTAGTTGCCAGCTTCTCCTGCACCTGCATTATCTCTCTTATTTTTTCGTCGTCAAATTTAAGATGCTTAACAATTGCGCACACAGTATACGGCCTCATTGAAACATTCTTATCGACGATAACTTTTAATCCGGATTTTTTTACATTATATTTCTGCAGGCCGGTTTTCTTTCCTATAAAAGTTGAAAATGCACGCGCAAATCCCTGCTCTGACAATAAATCCGGACGATTCGGGAATATTTCTACATGAATATGCATATCATCAACTGATTCAAGATCAGTTCCAAGCATGGAAATCCTGTCCTTAAGCTTGTCTTCGCTAAGCTTCTTTCCTACAAGTTTGTCAATAACTTTTCTGTTTAATTTTACAGTAGGCATATTCTTTCAACTCATATTGCTCTTATTATTCATAATTCCTATTATTCATACTATTTATACTACTCGTACTATTCATACTATTTATCATCTATTTCAACCACATTTTTATTTCTCTTAATTGTTTTATATTATTTTTATATAATTCACGGATATCTGTTATTTCAAAATATTCAGATATTATCCTGTCCAGCCCAAGCCCCCATGCAAGTACAGGCACGTCCACACCCAGCAATGGCCGTACAACTTCAGGCCTGAATATTCCTGATCCTCCAAACTCAACCCATTGCTTCTTTTTTGGATGCCACACATCGATCTCCATACTTGGTTCTGTGTATGGAAAATGCGCAGGCCTCATTCTTACATCAGGGAATCCCATCTTTCCGAAAAACTGCCTTAAATAAGCCTTATGATTTTTAAGATTGACATTTTCGTCTATAACAATTCCATCCACTTGATAAAATTCAAATAAATGCTTCCAATCCAATGCTTCATTTCTAAATACTTTTCCGACTGAAAAATATTTTTTTGGCAAATCATCCTTTGATATTTTGTTCAATTGCAATGCAGACAGCACAGTCATATGAGTTCTCAACAATAATTTCTCAGCCTCTTCTTTGCTCCATTTTGCTCCCCAGCCTGAACTTCCGCTGTTCCCTCCATTTTCATGAACATTCTTTATTTTCTGATAATCTTTAGGCAAATCCCCTTTCATTACTTCCTTTTCTCCTAAGTAAAATGTATCCTGCATTTCTCTTGCCGGATGGTCTTGAGGAACAAATAAGCAATCCAAGTCCCAGTATGACGTCTGAATATAATTCCCGGTCATCTCTTCAAATCCCATATCAAGCCATATCTGCTTTATGTATCTTATCGTCTGACTTACAAAATGCTTTCTGCCTCCATCGGTTCTAGGAACATTAATCTGCACATCGTACGCTCTTATCTTTTTATTTTTCCATATTCCTGTTTTTAATACGTCAGGTGTTATACTTTCTATAAGAACGTCATCAGAAATCTTTTCCTGCAATAGCTGAATGCCTATGCCAGTCAGCTTAACTGTTTTAATTTTTTTTATATTGATATTTACTATATCATTTCTCTTCTTTAAGGCTTCAAATGTATTATGCTCTTCAGGCGACAGCATGCTAAGTTCAAATGAGTTTGAGCTTTTTAATTTTTTAAGAAGCCTTGACGCATTGGATGCGTCTTTGCTGTAAGATTTCCCAGAAAGGCTTATAACCAACTGCTTGTCTTTCTTAAGATTAATTACACCCTCTTTTTTTAATAATCCGATGCAAATGTTGAACTCCTGCTCATTTAATTTAGTTTGCTTTAGCAGTTCAGACTGAGTCAAAGGCTTCTCTTTTATAGAATTAAGAAATTTCTCTTCAGGCAACCCTTCATCTTCATATTTTATGCCATTTTTTCCAAGCTGAGCAGCCTCTTTTATTTCCTCGCTAATTTGAATAACTGCCTTGTTTTCAAGCCACTGCAATGCGCGCATGACTTCTACATCCTTTAATTTAGATATTTTAACAATATTATCAAATAGGTGCTCTTTTGCGAGTATTGGCAGCACCTTTCTCTCTAAAGGATGCAACTGTGAAACAATTTGCTTTATTTCGATCATTAGACAGGGAAGGAAGAAGAGAATTTAAAAAATTTATCTAACCACTTCCATTTTTTCCCATGATGCATTGAATAATTGCTCCATCGCAGATGCAAAAAATGGTGTATTCACCCATATTCCCACATCATAAGAAGGATGAACATCCTTATCATCCATAGCCATAAACACTATCTCTTTGCCATCGACTACACAAAATCTTGCAGTAGTATCAGAAGAATGCCTTATTTCAGCAACCTTGCCAAGCTCCTTGACCAATGATTTGTTGTCTTTTGTTATCGGAGCTGCTATGCGTATATTGACTCCTTTTTCCTTTAACTTTTCCAATGTTGGCATAAGGCTTTCAGCTTTTCTTGTTAAGCCATTTTCAGTTGTCATTAAAATTACAGATTTTTCCGCATTTCTTATAGTCAATTCCAAATGATTGTATAGATTATGCCTTCCCCTTAATGAGCCAGACAAATCAGAAGGCTCGACTAATTCTATACCTTGAGAGTGCAGTGAATTCAATTCTCCAAGCAAGTCAGAATCTTTTAGCTTGTTTAGACGTGATATCATCTCGTCCGCTTCTTTTTTCTTGTTTTTCTTCACCCTTTCCAATACTTCTGTAGGAGGGATTGCAAGATATTTTATAGGCTTGCCTAATTTCATTACGACATAGCCCTTTTTTTCCAAAGATTCAAGAACATCATAACTTCTTGACCTGGGAACATTTGCGATATCAGAAAGTTCCCCTGCGGTTGATACTCCTCTTGAAAGAAGAGCCGTCCAAACCTTGACTTCATACAGATTTAAACCAAAAAATCTTCTTAACTTGTTTAAAAAATCATCGTTAACTTCCATCATGTTCACCCCGCACCCCTTTTTTCACCAAAATTGCTTCAAAATTACCATCACTACGTGTATCATATCTTTTTTGACTTTACAGTCAAAACAATATTATACATTATATCTCTTCTTCTATTTAAACGTTACGATTTTTGCAGAATTTTGAAAGACATTAGAACATTTTGGTGGATATTTTAACCTCCAAGAACATAAAGTATATATACATGAAGCAACTAATCTTCTTAGATGTGGTTGTTAAATTTTATTAAAAGGTTCTTTTTGATGTCGGGAATGTACTATCATTTAAGTGCACTAGATAATTTCATTAATTTCATATTAGGTAATTTAATTGACTTAAAGTTATTAAAATTAATCAGGGGAGGTATACATGACTACTAGCGCTGATCTTGCAGCGTTAACTGATCAATTGTATAATAGATATGTTCCTCTATCAGATGTAACCAGTTCTCTAAAAGTATTAGGCATCGGTAGTGTCAATGATCTTCTTGCAAGAATTAAGAAAGAAACTGGAAAAAGTTTTGAAGCAGTTTCAAAAGAGATAAGAGATGCGAATGGCACAGATTTAATTGATACAGCATTAACCCTTGAACCCGTTTATAAGCCTAAATTGAATCCTATGAATATGTATGTGATGGATCAGGTAATGTTTGATTCTTTGATGTTTAACGAAAATGCGTGGAGAAATGCGCTTAAGCATATGTCAGCAGCAGATGCAGATGCATTGGTTATTTTTAATGCATTAACGAGGGTCGACAGGCCCGAGTTCAAGTCGGATGATTTCTCAAATTATGAACCTGATCTTGACGACGACGAAAGTGCCGAATACGATCCGATATGGCATGAAGTTGAGAGGGAATTCCTTGAAGTAGAGAAACGATTTAAGGAGGCAAGAGAAGCTCTTCCTGATGCAGAAATAGTATATGTATGGTCTATGGACGACGGATTTACTGCAAATAGATTCCATCATTATTTCTCAGTAAAATACAGAAATGAATTAAAGGAAAACATAAAGGGATTAAAAGATACGGTAAAAATCTTAGAGAGAGAGAGAACAGATCTAGAAAAAAACAGAGAAAGTAAGAAAAGGAAAAGGGAAAGTTTAAGAGAAAGGGCAACTGAATTAAAACAGCATTCTTCTTCCTTAACAGGCGATGAATTGGAAGAGTATACTAGATTAATGGTTGAGGTAAAAGATAGTTCTAAACTAATAATAAAGTATACACACGATATAGAATGCATAGACAGAAAACTTGAAGGAAGGGAGAAATCAGAAAAATACCGTGGAACTCACGGTTTAAAGAGAAAACTTGAAGATGTATTGGAAGACGATAAAACATATATGGTAAGGAAAGAGAATCCTGTACACCAGCATCTGCAAGTTAAGGCATTCAGACTGATCGCTGACAAGTACAGTGAGATATGCCGTAAATATAAAATAAGATTTATCGGCGCAGGACTTAATCAACCAGATTCGACATTAGAGGATTCTGTCGATTCGAATGTTGTCAAAATAAATGGGAATAAAATTAAACTTGTGCATAATGCAAGAGCGAAAGATATGCCTGTGAGAAACAGACATAAGGAATTAGAACATGCCCTACAGGCAAAGGTTGACAGATATGTTGAAGAAGGTATTTATCTTATTGTAGAGGGGAATCATGGTCTAGGCTCATTTGAAAAATATAGAACTGCGATTACTCAGGAGGAGATTACTAATGTAAATGACGGAAAATTTTTCCCTGCAGAAGGAACGTACGGAAATAATGTTTATGTAGCAGTCGCCCCTCAATTTATGAATCAAGAAGTTCTTAAAGCAATAATAGACGGAAGATATGGAGATAGATTTACAGGAAGAAAAACAACAGGGAACAGAAGCCATTATGTAGTCGAACAGTATAACAATGGAGCAGTATCTGGATTGCAGAGGATAGTTGTAGACCGTGAAGGCAAAGCTGGACATAGTATAATCTCATTCGACAGATTAAAAGAAAGCAGCGACATTGTTAAAGATACAATTCCAAACAGATTTTATGTAATTTCCATTCAGGGGGACATTCATATTGGATTATTCCAGGCAATCGAATTAATTTATGGAGCTCAGGCAAGAAGACACAGGAAATTAGACAATGCTGGAGAATTTAATGGGATTCCTTTGCAGTTTGCAGGATTGATTGAAGTAGGGGATACTATTGAAGGTGGAACTGCTGGATGGAATGGCGCAGGAGCTGAACACAGAAGAAATTCTGTATTTGAAGAGATAGATTCTTCAATACAATGGGCTATGTATAATCCAGAATCCATAGATGAATATATTGAATTATTTGCAGAGCAGATGCGTCCTCGTCTTCAAGGACCTGATGAAAATATAGAAGATTTAATGAGAATGGCTTCTGATCATTATAAAATTGATGTAGCTAGATATGCTGAAAAGTCTCCATTGAATACAGTATTCGTCGCTGTAAAGAGCAATCATTTCTTCAGCGGGATAAGAAGTCAGGGATTCACTCCTTTTGGAACATTAGAGGCAGTTTTAGATGCATTAGGATTACATAATAGGATAAATGTTGATAGAAGGGCAGCAAGATCAAATGCATTTGGACAAAGCGATTATGGATTAACCACAGAAGGAAATGCATTATTCGGACCATTTGGATTATATGTTGTACATGATCCGCAGTACAGGAATAATATCGTATCCACTGCTATAAAAGCAGGTTTGCCAGTTAATGCAAGGTTGGCAGCTATCGGCCATTACCATAAATTTGCAGTCGGATCAACTAGATATATGGATAGGCCAAACGAACTTACATTAGGTATCGCAGGATCATCACTGCAAAGAGTGACTTCTACAGAACTGTATAAAGGTGGAACAAATAGAAATCATGGAACTCAGGAATTATATATAGGTCAAGGGGACACTGATCTGTCTACGGCAATAGTATTTGACGTCAACACAGACTTATTAACGCATGAAGCAAAAAGGTCTTTACGTCTCGAACTGAAAGAAGGATTGTTCAGAAGAGGGTATACAACACAATAGGTAGGATATGAGATGTAAGTAAATATTTCTGCATTTAAGATGAGCATAAAGTGATATATAATGTTATTAAACATACTAAAGAACCTAATTTATTAAACAAACTGTTAGAAAATAACATTTTAGAGAATAGCGGAGAGAGGATTTGAACCTCTGACCTTCGGGTTATGAGCCCGACGGGCACTCCTGACTGCCCTACTCCGCTGAAAATATTCTAAATGAATTACAATCCTTTTATAAATATTCTGAATTACCATATGGTTTTTGAGCAATTTTTTTATCTCAAATAGTATATTTCCGCAACGGCAACTGCAGTATTCCCATATGAATCCTCGCACATTACTGGAACATTATTTTTGCCTTCATTCAGATTGAGTGTTGTAGTAAAAAGAGTATTATCATTATTATCTTTGATTAATGGGAGTCCATTATTAACACTATTATTATATGCGCACTTCTCAGCGTCGATATTTGTTTTTATTTCTAATTTCATTATTTGCGTGCGAACTTCGCCTTCTGGCAAAATACTAACAATCCTTAAATTTGGCTCTTTAAAAGAAAACGCATAAGACACTTCTTCTTGTTTTTCTGCATATTGTTTTTTATAATATTCATCGCAATTTACAGTATACGTCTTTTGTGCAGGTATATTTTCCCTGCATTTAAACGTATATTTATTGCTGTTGGCTATCGATGCCCCGCAGACAGAACCTTTATTGTATATGCATGGTACTTGTGTATTAATTGGAGTATTGCCTATTGAAGAATTCACTGCGCAGGAATATTCCCTATCACTTGTCAACTGCACATTTAATATTGAAAGATTATGCACTACTTCATATTTTTCTTTTTGATTTTCATTTTGAATATCATCCAAATCTATGTTTATTAAATTTTCCCTTACTGCAACAGACTGCTGCTGAGTGTTGTAAGGAGCGTCATTTTTGGTGCCATTTGGAGTGCCATTTATTAAGTCAAGAGTAAATATTATTTTGTCTGGCTGAGGTATTGGCAATACTGCATTGCAATTAAATAACCCCTTAAACAAATCATCTCCAGAGGTAATACAATTTAATTCATAATCTGTTTTTTCATCATCTTTTAATGTGCATGATTCTGGAGAATCGAGAGAAATAACAAATTTCTGCATAGATGAAGGCGAAGAGAATACAATATTATTATTGAACAATGCGCCAAGGCTTACTTCAAATACTCCATTGTTTCCTTCAATGAATCCTGGTATTTCATTTTCTATATTTAATTCATTAATTATATTTGGTTCATTAGCTATATCTAATTCATTATCTATATCTGATTCATTATTTAGTCCATCTGCGCTTCTCACAGTGAAAGTATATTTTGTTGAGAATTGAGGATTGTCCCTGCATTTTGCATATAATAATCTGCCAAATTGCATAGTACATGAGTAGCTTCCTCCAAAATTGCTCGAGTAATCATAGACGCTGTCTGCGCATCTCATTGTATTATGCATATTTTCATATTCTACATTATTTATATCCCATTTGCACTGAACTGGCTCGTTGAAATATGCTGTAACAAATTCTTTATTTGAAGGAGTGTTATTTTCTGGAATCATGCCAAGCAATTTTGGAAGTACATTGCCTTCATATATATCTGCAAGAATCAAATGATTAATTTCCTGCCTGTTTCCAGATTTATCAATGCAATTTACAAAAAATGCAAAATCATCTTTATTTTGATTTAATGCATACTCAATAAGAGGAAGATCATCCTTATTTATCCTTTTTAATGTTGAAGCCAGCTTATCCGAATACATCCTAATTATTTCTTCTAAACGGAGAGTATGCAATTTATTGAATTCCCTGAATAAACCATTATTTTTAGTTATGTAATCTGACAAGAATTCATGCGGATTTTCAAGAAGCTTCTTAAATTTCACGTCTTCCGACAATCCAAGAAGTGTTATAAGCTTTTGAGTTATCAAAGGAGAAACAGGCACCCTTGCTGTCAAGCTGTGGTTATTTGAAAAAGTCAGAGTGGATGCAATAGGAATATTTTCTATACCTGGAGATAAACTGAGCATGCATATTGTTGGTTCATTTGATGCAATATTAATATTGATATCTTCCCCCCTATTTATCTTTTCTATTTTATATTCTCTAAATGATGCAGTCTTGTATTGCTTGTCTTCAATCTGCGCTTCAATAGGTATTTCTTGCTGTATACCTTGTTGAATATGTTGTATATCAACACTTTTGATATTTATCCTTTCAATATTTATTTGAGGAGGAACTTTCTCAATGATTTTTTCTTTGCATAGCGGATTTCCATAATTATAATCAAATATGCAATTTTTTCCTAAGGATATGCATAGATATTCTGAGCATCCTGCGCCATTGCATAAATTGCATCTCCCATCTTCAGGAGCCTGCCATACACCGCATAAAGAATTGACTGTAATCTGCGGATTATTAGTTATTAGATGATTATTTATTAGACTATCATTTATTAAATTAGAACTTACTTCTCTATTTATTATTCTCAATAATCCATACCATGTCTGCAATAAACTGCTCTGCATATTTGTTAATTGTTGAGATTTTTTTGATGAACCATAAGATGCATCATAATACTGTATTTTCATAGGAAGCGCTAAGTTTACACCAGTTGCTTTTTGAAGAATCGGCTTAAATCTGTCAAATATCGCAAAGCTTTTTCCCTGATAATTCTGAACATTAAAGCTCATCCCACAATCACCTTGCTGGGCGCATATTTCTGCTGCATAATTTGCAAAATCATGCCCGCATGATGTACCATTGCATAAATTTTGCATATTTCCAATTGCACATATCTGCGAACCTAATAATTCATTGTGTTTTAATCCTGGAGGAACGGCAGGCACGCATATTCCATTATTCCAATAACAGTCACGCAGTTCAATATCATTGCAGCAGTCTTCGTTTATACACTCAGAACAAGATGAAAACCTATTTGGCCTGCATAATGCTTTTAATTCTGCTTTATTGTCATTTTTATCATTGGTATCCTCCACGCATATTTCTTCTCTGTAATCCCTGCAATACTCTACATACACTTTGCCGTCGTAACAGTACTCTTTTTTATGTCTTGATCCAACTAAATCACTTCCCATTCCGCTAGGCTCTTCATAAACGCACCAAGAACTTCCATGTTGAGCATCTTCGCAATCCTCAAAATTGACTGCAATGTCTGCAATTAATGGTCCAGAACACTCGCTGCATAATGGATTAAATACTCCTCCTTTCATTTCGCATGATTCTTCATCGACGTTTTCATAGCACAAACTATCTTTTGTATTAAAACAGCACCCTTCTGATTTTTGATATGAAAAATAGTCAAACCCTATATTGCTTACCGTATCTTTTCCTTCTATTGCAAATTTTAATACCAAGCCGCTTTCTGAAAGAGAATATATAATATGAGGGTATGGCTTTTCTTTTTCTGCTAATATGTCCAGATCTGAAATATCAAATCCATTGTTTTCCGTATTAATAAGATGTATAGCATATTCGATAAGCTTTCCTAATGGAACAGCTCTCTTTACAGTTATTTTTTTTGGAGTCAACTGCTCTGCTCCTTTTGACAGAAGGATTGGATAGTCCAGTTCAATTGCAGTAATTTCTTTCTCAATTTTAGTTTTTATTTCAGGAAGAGCCTGCACGACATCAAAACCTTGTTCTTCAAAAATTTCGATGTCAACACATCCCATAAACCTTTCCATTATCTTAATATTAAGCACATTTTCGATATCCTGCTTGAATACCGGAAGCTGCATGCATCCGCCTGCATCTTGTCTGCACCAAAATGCTATTGTTTCATTTTGCTGCACACCTGGCCCATCAAAAAAACCCTTTAAAGAAAGGGAGCGTATCTGCTCATCAGAGCTTATCTCCAAGCATGATTGAACATATTTTTCCAAGCTTTTCTGGTCATATATAGCAGTTTGCTTTGGAGCTTCCTGCTGCAGTGAAGATAGGTAATATACAAGAATGAATGCAAATATAATACCAATGCCAATAAGTATAAATATGGTAACTTGGCCTCTTTTTTCCATTAGAGTTTTTAAATAAATCTCATTTATAAATTGTTTTGCGGCTCTGTGAAAAATGAGAATCTACAGAGTCTGATTTGCTCTTTATTTTGAACGTACCGGAAAGGTAATACCAGACATAAATAACTCATAAAAATTGTTAAAATCAATAATTTTTTGGGCTAAAACGAAGAAGGGCGAGAAAACCTACGACTTTAAAAACGAAAACTTTATACACTTATGTAAAAAATAGTATCTGGGGGCGAGAAAACTAAGATGTCAAACAACTTTTTCAAAGAACCACATAATATTGTATGGATAATACTAGGGTTATTAGCCTTAGGAGTGATGATTTTCTTTGATTATTTCAAACAATATTTTATAAAAATTGCATTGATAGGTGTGTTATTCATCCTATTCTACATTTTTGATGATTTGCTTTTCCGAAAAGAAGGGAAAGGCGTAAAGGATTTCTTTTCTGGAGACCTTTATGTCAAGAGATGGAAAGCATTCCCAATATTCTTATTAGAGATATATGTAATCTATTTTCTATCAACAATTATTGAAAACTGGCTTGAAAGTTATCTAGCAGCAGATTTGATTAAATGGTGGTATGTCTTAATTTGGCTCGGGTTAATGTTTGCGTTTTATTGGTATAAAGCATGTAGAGATTAGTGGTCAAAAATGGATGATGTTGATAAGATAAAAGTGCCTAAAGACACACAAAAATTTGTAACTGACTTATCAAATTTACCTACTGAAAAATACAATAAAGTTATGAATTTGTTAGGTGCATTAGAAAAACAACAAGAAGCTGAAGCTCATCTTGAAAATAAAAGAGGTTGGAGATATATGTGGCAAAGAACTCCAAAACCTTATCTTTTAATGTTAGGATATCTAGTTTTTTTAGCACCAGTAGGAAGTTTAGGATATCAAGCTTTTTCTCATATGCCAGATGATAAGAAGGTTATTTATCTGATTATCTTAGCCGCTATCTTAATTTTACCACTCCTAGTTGTGTTTTATTTAAGCCACAATTACATAAAACAGAGAAAAACTGAAGAACAAACTACCGAAATAACTGACGAAGGAGGAAAATAAGATGCCAAATTGCGCTCAATGTGGGAAACAAGTAGGATATTTTGGTTCTAAGTCTGATTTTTCTGGAAACTACTTTTGCAGTAATGAATGTAAGAGCAAATTTCAAGATAAGGCAAAACAAGAAAAACAAAAAGATACAGATATGAAATCTAAAGGCATGATTAAAGAAGTTAAATGTAAGTGTAATCAATGTGGAAATGTATGGCATTATCTTGAAGAAGATGAAAAAAAGTTGAAAAGCCAATCCAGAAGCAATGCTATGATTGGTTGCGGAATGTGTTGCAGTCCATTTGGTGCATTATTTTCAAACAAATCACTAGATTTACAAAGAGAGATGGACAAAATGAAAAAATGCCCTAAATGTAATTCAGCTGATGTAACAAAAACTCCCGTCTACCATGCAAAGAGAACCTAATTTTTTGGAAAAATTATCAATTTTTTTAATAGTAGAGATTCATCAGAAAAAATTATCTCCAAAATTCAATAGAATGGGCAGTAAATGTAGATTTTGTCCATCTTGCTCTAACTACGGGTTAAAGGCAATTGAAAAATATGGATTTTTTAAAGGATGGACTAAAACCATTGGAAGAATTCTGAGATGTACTCCTTGGAATAATAACTCTCATGTTGATTATCCATAACTAAAATGCCAGAACAAAAAAATCAACATTATGTGCCAGAATTTTATCTGAGGAATTTTTCTATATATAAGAAAAATCTGAATATTTATGTAATCAAGAATAAACAGTTTACTTCAGGCCCAATAAACCATCAGTGCAGTAAATCTTATTTTTATTCTAAAGACACCATACTAGAAACACTGTTATCTCAATTAGAATCAAGAGAAGCATCAGCAATTAACAAATTGATTAGAGAAAAAACCTTATCTAATCTCAATTATGATGATGATTACATTAGAATTCTTGAATTTATTTCTATGATGCATGGACGAACTCTAATGAAAAAGAAAGAAATTGAAAAAATGTTAGAACATTTCACTGAAAAGATTTTCAAACCAATGTTTAGAGCAGACCCTCTTAGCAAAGAGGTATCGGATGATGATATAAAATCCATTCAAATAAAAAATCCTTATTTGCATTTATTGGGTGTTCAAGTAGGTGTTAGAGGAGGGGTTTTGCTTTCTGATTTAATTCCTGTTTTACTAGTAAATAATACAAATGTTGAATTTTGGATTTCAGACAATCCTATAGTATTCTATAATCGAGCTTTCCATCATCTCAATGGAGTGAGTATGTCGGCGTATACTTCTTATGGACTCCAAATATTCTGTCCTATTTCGCCTACACTTTGTTTAATGTTCTTTCATTCGCCTTATTATAAGATAAGAATGAGCCAATCACATGAAGTTGAACTGTCGCTTGATGAAGTGAAGGAGATTAATAAACTTCAATTTTTTGCAGGATTTAATTCTATGTTCTATTATAATGATAATCAACAACAGCATATTGAAAAAGCACATAATGAATTAGGAGGTATACCTGAAAAACCATATGTTAGTAGTAAGTTTGAAAAATTTACATCAGATACTGGAGAAATTAAGGATATGTTTCATACTTCTGACGATAAAATTCCCTACGAGATGAACCTAAGTTTTATTAATCCAATAAAAATTGGAGCAGGCACTATTGGATTTGTAAGAAATCGTGAACTTCACGATCTTTTTGAAAAGATACCGCTAAATTGAACGGTTTTCTCGCCTTAATATATGTTCTTGATGTATCGCTTCGCTCAGTTGAATGAACTTTAGCCCAAAAAATTACTCTTCGGACGAAGTTTTACCACACTTTGTATGGTAAAAGAGTTTAACAAGAATTTTACGGAAAAATCGGGAAATCGCTTGGCAATTTAGCTTTAGCGACCGATTTTTCCGTAAAATTCTATAAGTTATGCGATTTGAACTGAGTTCAAATGCGCACAAAATGTAAGCATTTTGTTGTGTCTGGTAAACATTAGTAAGCGATTTGTGTTATGATACTCTTGTCGCTTACTAATGCTTAGAAACAGTTATAAAGAATAATTTTTTAAGTCTTTGATATGGGGAATGTATGTGGAATTGACGAATCTGGAAGAGGACCTGTCATCGGGCCAATGGTAATTGCCGGAGTTGTAGTAACAGAAGATAAACTTGACGAATTGAAAAATTTGGGAGTTAAAGATTCCAAGCTTCTGTCAGCCAGAAAAAGAGAATATTTATTTGATAAAATCACGGAAAAAGCAGACAAATATGAAATTATTATAGTATACCCTAAAGAGATAGACGAAACATTAAGGCACCCTTCTTTAAATCTTAATATTCTTGAAAAATTGAGAATTGCTGATATTATAAATAAGCTGAAGCCTGACAAGGCGATAATAGACTGCCCAAGCCCTAATGCAAATGCCTTTAAAATGCAGCTTAAGGCGGAATTGAGTTATAAACCTGAGTTAATTGTAGAACACAAGGCAGATACTAATTATGTAATCGTCGGCGCCGCTTCAGTGCTCGCAAAAGTGACACGCGATAGGGAAATAAATAATATTAAAAAAAAAATAGGAATCGATTTTGGTTCAGGATATGCAACAGATCCAAAAACACAGGAATTCCTTAAAAATAATCATGACAAGCACGACATATTCCGTAAGGAATGGAGCCCTTATAGAAGAGTAGATTCCTTAAAAAGACAAAAAAAACTGGAGGATTTTAATAATTAATCGTTAAGTGTTCAAGAACCACAATGAACATCATTGTTCGATAACGCTTGCTCAATATATATATTAGGTAGTATGATTGTGTGGTTCTTGATATGCTGATGGTTTTTCACTACCCCCTAAATTGAGGGTTAGCCATAAGTAAAAAGACTAAAATAGACTATGAAAAACCGTGACATTTATAAATAATTTAAACCGTTTATTTCATTAGGATTTCATTAAGAAAACGTGGATTTTATGACTAAAATTAACAAACTTGAAATGAAAGGATTTAAGTCATTTGGAAATAAAACTGAACTTATTTTCAGCGGAGGGTATAATGTAATATTGGGCCCTAATGGATCAGGAAAATCAAATGTAAGCGATGCGCTGTGCTTTGTTCTTGGCAAGGGCTCTGCAAAAGGCCTTCGCGCAGAAAAGTCTGCCAACCTGATATATAATGGCGGTAAAACAAGACAACCTGCAAGTTATGGCGAAGTCAGCGTTTTTTTCGACAATACGAAGAATACTTTTCCAATAAAATCTCAAGAGATAAAGATAACAAGACAAGTAAAAAAAAGCGGTACAAGCGTATATCTGTTAAATGAACAAAAAACAACAAGACAGGCAATTCTAGAACTGTTAAATTCTTCACATATAAACCCAGATGGCTATAATATCATACTGCAGGGAGATATAATAAAGTTTGTTGAGATGTCAACACTAGAAAGAAGAGAGATAATAGAAGAGATAGCCGGCTTGGGAGTATACGAAGAAAAGAAACAAAAGGCGATTAGAGAATTGGAAAAAGTCGACGAGAAACTGAAAGAAGCTGAAATCATTCTTACAGAAAGAAAAACATATCTCAAAGAGCTTAAGCATGAAAGGGATCATGCAATGAAATACAAGGATCTGAAAGACAAGATTGACAGAAACAAGGCGACATACTTGGATTTAATGATAAAACAAAAGCAGAAGATAAGAGATGAACTGGATGGAAAAATCGGCGGATATAAAGAAGAAATAGACAATGAATTCAAAGAAATAGAAGGAATAAGAGAGGAGATTAAAAAGAGGAAGGAGAACATCGCCGCTATCGACAAGGATGTAGAGCAAAAAGGAGAGAAAGAGCAGGTAAGGCTGCATAAGGAAATTGAAAAATTAAGGATAGATATAGCGACAAACAAAAACAGAATTGATTCCTGCAATAATGAGATAGATAGAATTGCCGCCAGAAAGGAACAGCTGATTAAGTCATTAAAAGAGATTGACGAAAAAATAAAAGAATTGACGACACAGAATAAAGGAGCATCTGATAAAAAGATTAAACTTTCAAAAGATATTGCAGATGTTGAGCATAAAATAACCCAGTTTAAGAAAAAAAATGAAATGGAAGAAGTGTCATCAATAGACAAAGAACTTGAATCTCTGGATAAGGATATCGAAGAAAATCAGAAAATAATTGAAGAGCTTAGAAAAGACCAGCAGGATCTGTTAAGAGAAAAAGACAGAAAGGAGTTTCAGATAAATACTTTAGACGAAAAGATCAAAAAAGTCACAGGAGTGTCAGAAGAGCACAAAGAAGAAGTAGAAAGATTACAGCAGAAAAGGAAAGAATTAAAAAATTTATCTATGGAAATATCGCAGCTGCTTCAGAAAGGGACTAATGCAGCATCGCAAATACAAAATGCTAATAAACAGCTGGAAAGATACAGAAATGAACTGCAGCAGCTGCAGTCAAAAAATATTAGCATCCATCAGTTATTAGGCGCAGATGCAGCAGTAGCCTCCATAGCCAAAAACAAGGCTAAATTTGATACAGTTTACGGCATTGTTTCTGAATTAGGAGAAGTTGACAAGAAATATTCATTAGCCCTGGAAGTTGCAGCAGGACCTAAACTTAAAAGCATAGTAGTCAGCACAGACAAGACTGCAGCGCAATGCATTAACTATCTTAAACAGAATAGGTTAGGCGTCGCCACTTTCCTTCCTTTAAATAAGATAAAACCAATTAGAAGCATGCATGGAATTGGATCCGCCTTAAAATCAAATGGAGTCCATGGTCTCGCCACGGATTTGATTAGATACGACGACAAATTCAAGAATATATTTTCATATATTTTAGGAGATACATTAGTAGTTGAAGACATTGAAACCGCAAGAAGGATAGGCATAGGAAGTTACAGGATGGTGACTTTGGCAGGAGATATTGCAGAATTGAGCGGTGCGATGCGCGGAGGCTATAGGAAAACTGAGAGAAGCTTAAAATTCCAGGAGAATAAAGTTTCAGAGCAGCTGTCTGCCGCAGAAAAAAGAGTCGGAGATGCTGAAGCTTATTTGAGCAGGCTGCAGGCAGAAAGGGACGACGCAATGCAGAGGCTGGAAAGATTGAGGGAGTTAAAGGCAAATCTAGAAGGAGAGGTCATAGTAAAAGAAAAATCATTATTCTTGGAGTCAGGCGATCTGGATGTTACAAAACAGGCAAAAAAAGACATGCTGGAAGAGTTTCAGAACATCAATAAAAAAACAGATGAGATACAAACAAAGATCAGCAAGGAAAATAAAAATCTCGCTCAGCTTAAAATAAATAAGCAGAATTTAAGGTCGAAGATTTCTGAATTAAGAAACCCAACACTCCTCGCAGAGCTCAATGCATTCCAGCAGAAGAAAGATGAATTAAAAGAGGAGATGATCAAGCTTGATTCTGATATTAAGAACATAGAAGTGCAAAATGAGACTATCTTCGCCCCTGAAAAAGAAAACATAAACAAGATAATGAAACAGCACGACAAAGAAAACGACTCATTCTATAAGGAAATAAGTGATTTAAAGGCTGCAATCTCCCTGCAGGAAAAAGAGCTGAAAGATAAAGAGATTAAGCAGAAAGAATTCTATGACAAATTTCAGGATTTATTTAAACAGAGGGAAAGATTGCATAAGGAGATACAATCGCATGAAGAAAAGACCATAAGAAAGGAAGAAAGTATAAGAGGAAGAGAACATAAGATGAATGCATTTTCAATAGAGAATGCAAAAATAAAGGCCGAGCTTGCAGGATTGGAGCATGAATTTTCACAATATAAAAATGTTGAAGTTTATGCTTCAAAATCTGAATCTCAATTAAAGAGCGAAATAAATGAGTTTGAGAGAATGTTCCAGAACTTTGGAAATGTAAATATGAAAGCTCTGGAGGTTTATGAAGCTGTGGAGAAAGAATACAACATGCTTATGGAAAAGAGTGAAACGCTTGGTAAAGAAAAGAATCATGTTTTAGAGATGATGAACGAGATAGAAACAAAGAAAAAGGAGCTGTTTATGAGAACATTTGATATAATAAACAAGCACTTTAAGGAGATGTTTAATTCATTATCTACTAAAGGCGATGCATATTTAGAATTGGAAAATACAAATAATCCATTGTTAGAAGGGGTTGGAATAAAAGTAAGGATTATCGGCAAGAAATTTTTAGATATAAGAAGCTTATCAGGCGGAGAAAAAACAATGACAGCTCTTGCATTCATATTTTCTATACAGGAATATCACCCGGCTTCATTTTATATATTGGATGAAGTAGACGCTGCATTGGATAAGAATAATTCTGAAAGGCTTGCAGAACTGATAAAGAGATACAGCAAAAATGCGCAATACATAGTAATATCTCACAATGATGCTGTAATTGAACATGGAGATATATTATATGGTGTTTCCATGGGAGCTCATAATATGAGCAAGGTAGTCAGTCTGCAGACTTAATCTTTCATCACAGATTACAAATAATACACAAGTACATAAGTTGTTTCTACCTTTTAGTAGTTAAATATAGAAAACTTTATAAATAGTCGTTAATTTGCCTTAAATATGAATGTAAAAGGCCATTTAGAACATATAGATGAAGATATTCCCGTTAGAGATGAGTCTTTGTTTTTGGATATGGTTTACAGGTTTGCAGTAAGCGCTGAAGATGTAATTAGATCATTAAGACTTAATGATTATGGTACTAAAGAAATTGATTTGGGAGAGTTAATATGCCCTGATTTATTGCAAGATGATAATATTTCTGTAGAATCAATGAGAGAAGTTTTAAGAGAATATTTGAATAATGTAAAATTAGACATAGAAGCAGGAATAAATGATCCAAATTCCCCTATGCTTTCAGATGATTCAATAGAAAGGAATACTTCGAGATGTAATTTGGATATAGTGAGATGGAAGGATAGAGTATATACTGCTGAAAGAGAAGAACTAGATTTAGCAGTAAGGGGATTAGAAGAAAGAATTAATGCTTATGCTCTTAATCAATCATTAGCTTTATTAGGAAGAATAAGAACTGAAAGAGGAGCAGTCATTCCTGAAATTCTCGGGTTAGAAGGTTTGAGATTAAACGGCGCTTTGAAAGGTGAAATAAGAGCGTTCAGTAAACAACTGTATAAAGCAGCCGGTTTAAAATATTTTGATGATACTGAATTATTGTACAAGTTGAGTTTTAATGCCTGCATGAAAGCTGCCGGATGGAATGAATTAAGCGATGAAGAATTGCTTGAAAAATTAGAAGAACAGAAAGTTCCAGTTGAATTGCTTAAGAAATATACAGGCAGAGATGTAAATGTTAAAGAGAAGGAAGTTAAAACAGTTACAGATATCGCCAGAGAAGTTGGAAATCAAGCGGAGAGATTGTCTGGATGCGTCAATGGAGAATCAAGCGTAGATTTCAGAGGACAGAATGTTCATTATATAGAAATGCCAACTGCAAGTTATGGATCTGCACTGAAAAATTTAAGGGACGCATGCGCAGAAGATAAAAATTCAAAGCAGCCTTTACTGGAGGGAATTCCAAGGCCATTAACGTTAAAGGAAAGCTTTATTGCAAGAATTATGCTGCCTGAATTATGGAATGTTTACTTAGATACTCTTTTAGGGGTAGCTTACTCATCGCAAGACAAGAATAAGTTTAAGATTAATCAAGTATGCAGAGAATTAGCTGGATTAAGCGAAGGTGTTGATAGGAGTTATTTGCCGATTGATTACAATGGATTTAATGGCATTGAGTTAGATAGAAGAAACGCATTATATAATCGACTATTGACAAGAGAACAATTTCTTGCTCCTCATCCTGCATGGTACGCAGCTTTGGAAGGAGATACCGACTTAATGAAAGCAATTGCTGACCATGTTTATACAGAACAAAGAAGAAGCGCATTAGGATTTGTTTTATGTGACGCTCCTCAAAAAGACCAATTGAGGCATCTGTGTGTCGACAGCATTGACAACAATTCCAATGCGGATAGTTACTATGACCTTGTCGACGGCTGCTGTTTCCTCATGGTAACCCCCAATTAAAGCGCCGAAGGCGCGCGCCGAAAAATCGTGGTTTTCCGTTAAATTTATATTTGTCAGATTAAAGTTCTATTATGGCATTATACTGTTCTTTTTAATAATGGCAGTAAAGTGCTGGGGTTACACGCCCTCTTGCTATGGCCTTAAATCTAAATTAAGGTTATGAAATTCAATCATGACAGAAATGAAATGATGGTGGTACATTAAAGGCAAGAAGGCTACTGAGGAGGCATCTGTTTGTCAACAACATAGACAACAATTCCAATGCGAATGGTAACAACAATCTTAACAACAACTGCCGCTTCCTCCGAATAACTCCGATATGCAAAACTGTTTATATTATCTATATTTTTGTATTAAAGTGTACTCTGAAATATGCTCATACAAAAATCTTGAATTAGCGTTCAAAAAAGCAAGAAAAGGAAAAACTACAAAAAATTATGTTGTTGAGTTTGAAAAAAATCTAAAAGAAAACTTGTTGAGATTACAAACTGAATTATTATTCCATACATACAAGCCGCAACCATTAAAAACATTTATTCTTAGAGACCCCAAAACTAGGAAAATAAGTGTAAGCGATTTTAAAGACAGAATTGTACATCATGCTTTATGCAATGTTATTGCACCTTTATTCGAGAAAAGTTTTATTCATGATTCTTTTGCCAATCAAAAAGGAAAAGGAACATTGAAAGCTATAAATAGATTCGATTATTTTAAAAGAAAAGTTGCTAATAATTTTAGTATAGCAGCATATGTGTTAAAAGCAGACGTCAAGAGTTATTTTGAAAATGTTAATCATAATATTTTAATTTCAATTGTCAAGAGAAGAATAAATAATATGAAAGTGTTATGGCTTATAAAAAAGATATTGTCTAATCATAACATTAATTCTTCACAACAAATAAGCGAAAGAGTAGGAATGCCGCTCGGAAACTTAACTTCACAGTTCTTTGCTAATGTTTATCTGAACGAATTTGACCAATTTGTTAAACATAAGTTAAGAGTTAAATATTATATTAGATACGTAGATGATTTTGTTATTCTAAGTAAATCAAAAGAAAAGTTAAAGGGATGCAGAATACTCATTAAACATTTTCTTGAAGAAAAACTTAAACTTACATTGCATCCACAAAAATCTAAGATAATTCCATTACACATTGGAACAGAATTTCTTGGATTGAAAATATTCAAATATCATAAATTAATCAAAAAGAAAAATATAAGAAAATTCAATAAACAATTAAAAAAGATTATAATAAAATATAATCAAGGATTAATTAATTATGACAAAATTTATGATTTTCTTGAGGGATGGGTAGCCTATGCAAAACATTCGGATACGTACAACTTGAGAAAAAATATACTAAACTATTTAGAAAAGAATTTTACAGGTTTTATGTCAACTAAAGAAATAAATAGATTGAAATAAATATGCGTACAAAATAAATGTCAAAACATACCAAGAACTTCTTTTATTCCGTCTGCGGTCTTATCCCATGAAAACAGCTTTTTAACTGTCCTGCGCGCATTTACCCCTAATTTTATTCTTAACTCCGGGTTTTTCAGAAGAGTTTCTATTTTCATCGACAGAACTAAAGAATTCCTAAAAGGGAAAAACATGCCGTTAAGCTTTTCTTTTATGTATTCCTTAATATATCCAACAGGCGTGGTTATAACAGGGAGCCCGCATGACATTGCTTCAATTGTTGATAATGATGACGTCTCTGTTAATGATGGCAGCACAAAAATATCCATCGCCTGCAGATAAGGAACGACATTGTCCTGCTTTCCAGCATATATGATATTCCTCTCAGATGAAAATTTTTTGTGGTATTCGTCCAATCCCTCGCCAATTATAAGCAATTTTATGTCATCATGTTTTTTTTCAAGCTTCCTGAATGCCCTATAAAGAGTCAATGGATCTTTCTCTCTTGCCAATCTTCCTACATATCCAATAACTTTAAACTTTGGATCAATGTTAATTTTTTTCTTTGCATCGTCTTTATTTTCTGCAGGCGCAAATTTGTCAACATCTGTTCCCATATGGACTATTTTTGCTCTTGATGTAATTCCATTTTTCCTGAATTTCTCCAAAACCTCTTGAGCAGGAAATATAATTATGTCATATTTATTGTAATAA
>Ga0209541_10003489_pt1 | contig 28835 bp, 32 predicted proteins | sample RifCSPlowO2_01_FD_184027 | JGI IMG/M metagenome (GOLD analysis project Ga0209541, IMG submission 184027) | Groundwater microbial communities from Rifle, Colorado - Rifle CSP2_plank lowO2_0.1 (SPAdes) (version 2) | ecosystem: Environmental > Aquatic > Deep subsurface > Groundwater | place... | reverse complement strand
GCTGCAATAGTCACAATTCATAAAACATCACCCGAAACACAAAAGAACCACTTATATATAAAGATGACGATTATTTGACATCATCAAAACATACTAAAATTTAAAAAGAGCAAACAATTACTTAACAGCGAATGATTCACAATATAGCTCAGCTCTTTGAAAAAGTCGGGAATGACGAAGAAGTTGTCAAGTGGATAAAACATTTCGACTCATGCAATGGGAATTTCGGAGTTCTAAAAGTAGGCGGAGATTCTCTTAAAGATTATACGCCTGCTATTTGTGAGGATTTAGCAATTCTCGCCAAATTGGACTTATGTGTGCCTGTTGTCTACGGCTGGGGAACTGCATTGACTGATTTATTAAAGAAGCATAATATTAGTTCTGAAAAACATACAGCAACAAATGTCCGCATCACAAAAAAAGAAGATCTTCCATATCTTGATGAAATTGCAAGAAGACAGGGATTGATGATTGTTGATGGATTGGAATCCCATGGAATACATGCAGAAATAGTGTATGGAATATTTTCGGCTGAAAGAAAATATTTACCAGATGTTGAATTCGAGCACTTTACAGGTGATTTAACTAGTGTTGATACCCAAAAAATTCAGGATTGCATCAGCAGGCATATAATACCTTTATTACCGCCATTAGGCTATGCATCTGATGGCCAATTAATGAATATTAATGGAGATACTGCAGCTAAAGGCGTTGTTTTAGCTTATCTTCCTCAAAAGTATATAATCTTGAACAATCATGGCGGAGTTAAAAAAGATCCAGAAAAAGAAGAATTAATTTCTAGAATCTCACTAAGCAGAGATTATGATGATCTTGCAAGGCAGGAAATATTTAATGGCGGCATGAAATTAAAAGTTGACGAAGCAAAGGCGATTTTTGATTCATTGCCACCAGAGCATGCCCTATCAGTGCAAATAGCTCATCCTGAAAATATATTGATAGAACTGTTCACTGACGCAGGCAAGGGCACTTATATAACCCGATAAATAAATCGAGCCAGAACATTTAGCTGATAATTAGATCATTCTAAAATATTTTAATCCCAGGATCAGGAGCAAAAATAAGAGATTAATCACAAAATTTCTTTTTGTCTTTTGCCGCAAGTCCTTTCTTGTCAAAAATAATAATGGGCCTGAGGCAAGATAGCCGCCAAGATGGGCAAAATGATTTATGCTGTCAAACTGCTGAGGTATCAGAATTCTGGTAAGGTCTGTTGTGATTGCAACAAAGCCGAGAAGTATAATTGGAATTGGAATTCCTAAGATGAGATAAGTCAAATAAAATGGGTTTAACAATATTGACGCGCTTATCAAGCCTGCAATTGCCCCTGAAGCGCCAATACCTCCAAGATTGAAAAATGCCGAAACAATCGTGGAAATTATTGCGCTGAAAAAATAGATGGCAAGCAGCCAGAAACTTCCAAGCTCTTTTTCAACAATCCTGCCAAAAATGAACAAGAACAGCATATTGGAAAGAAGATGAGCTAATGAAGCATGAAGAAACCATGAAGAAAAAATAGGCATAAGTTCAAAGTGGTATAAATTTGATGGCTCAAATGCCAACTGTTTCAATTGTTCTTGTGAAAAATAAAAAATTTCTAAGATGTAGAAAAAAATGTTTACAATAATTAATGCTAAAGTAATTTTAGAATTGAAAACGAATTTAATTATTTCACCAATTGGCTTAAAAAATTCATTTGCTGATTTTTTTCGAAGAAGGACAGTTATCAATAGAAAGGGCAAGGATAGAAAATACTTTAACATCTTAAAAACAAATTCAGATTCTGATTCTGGAGCTGTCATTTTGGATTTATCTAACAATAGACCTACTGGTATATATAATAGTAATATTTATATAGTAATCTGTTATTTCAGCCCTTAGGGGGTGTGGTATGGTAATATTGTTTGACCAGTTTCATTTACCTGAAGATATTTTTGAAATCGTATTTGCGACGCCACAGCAAAAGATTGTTGGAAAAGTCCTCATTCAGGAAATGAAGAATAATGGCGGGGAAATATCTAAGTCAGTGATGAGCTTTATAGCTACTCAGCTGCATGAAGGAAAATTAGTAACAGAGATTGATGACCCGGCTTATGCTGGAAAGAAAGTCAAATTAAGCTATAATAAAAGGCAATTCTATGATAGAATTCTAACTCCTATGAAATCAATGGGATTAATTGATTATGACCTTTACAAAAAAACTTACAAGATATCTGATAAATTCTGCATGGAGATAACAAAGATCAGCATAATGTGGCGAAAAGAAGTTGAAAGGCCTGCATTAAAGCTCAAAAAATCAATTTAAATTAATTAAGGTTTTCTTTGAAGTTTGTTGACATAACTTGGTGCAGCAGATTTTTCGATGCTAATTGGCATTTTTTCCGTAAGATTTAAATATAAGTATATAAAATAGTATTTAAATAAGCTAAAATATAAGTAATATATATGAAGATAAATCTTTAATATGCCAAAAAAAGCAATGGAAATCAGAAGAAAATTATATAAAAGGGGATCTAGCTTTGAGACAACAATACCTATGCCGCTCTTGTTTGCAATAGATAAAAATAAAAAGCACAATGTTGTTTTTTCATACAATAGGTTGATAAACAAATGGACTATACAGTTAGATGAGATAAAGAAGATAGATGGAAGTTAAATAAAGTTTAAAAAAAGCATAGAATTAAAAAAAGTTCCGTTTTCAACCACACAATACTCGTTATGAAAACACAAGGAAGCACAATTATAGCAAGGGACATTAATAATCGTACATATTGAGTGTCGCAAATGTCCCTTGCTTATTAGGAAAAGACATGAGTAAATCTAAGGCAACTATACGAAAATTAATGTCTTTTCCTATAGTAACTATCAAATTGCATAAAAATAGAAAATGAAAAGGTAAACTTTAAAAAAAGAGGCAATATGGACAAGGTTACCAAGAATAAAAAGGCTTTCAGCCCAATCAAAGCTACATTGTTCCTGGTAGCAATTTGCATTCTTGCCGGCGCACTGATCATGAAATTTGGCGGCGATTATGTGAAAAACATCACAACAGAGACAGAAGAATACAAATCCAGCCTCAGCTGCGGCATTGATGAAAAAGCCAAAATAATTGGCGCTTGCTTTGACAGAAGTGATGAAAAGATTAATCTGGTGATCGAAAACAGCCAGAACTCTGTAATTAATAATGAAAACTTCTACATAAAATTAACACAGGAATTTGGATTTGACCTGAAGCCATTTTTCATAGAAAAAATGGATAAGGCTGAGATACAGCAAAACCATCTGACATATAACCCAAACCAGGGAATACCGCAAAGGATAAGCCTAGTGCAGGTTATCAAACAGAATAAAAAAGAAACATTATGCCTGGAGACTGCAAAAGAAGTCTATGTAGATGCGTGTGCGTCCAGATAGATTATTGAATAAGACATATAAACAGACAACGCTTAATTAGTTATCAATAAAAAAGAGGAAAAATGGAATTAATAATATTTATATCAATTGCTCTGGCTAGCTTGATTGTACTTTTGTTTTCTGCACATTACTTAATTATTGCAATCTCAGGCTATTCAAGAAAAACCGGATTGAGCGATTATCTTATCGGATTTTTCATAATCTCTATAGGCACAGCATTGCCTGAATTATCCACCGCATTAGTATCTTCCATGTTTGGGAAAGGTCAGTTAAGTATTGGAGATGTTATCGGCTCTAACACTCTTGACTTGACTTTAGTTCTTGGAGCAATATTATTGGTTGCTGGAACAATTAAGGTCCGAAATAAAAATATCAAGGAAACAATAATCACAATATTCCTGATGGCCTCATTGCCATTGCTTCTTGGGATTGATGGCGTATTGTCTAGAGTTGACGGCTTAATATTATTGGTTGCATTCCTGATCTATGCAACCTCAATTCTTACCAGAGAAGTCTCTTCTGTAAAATTGAAAAAGGATGTAAAGTTAAAATTTCTTTTGAAGGATATGTCAATCTTTATTCTTGCACTCATCGCCTTGCTTTTATCCACAAGATGGCTTGTCTGGAGCACATTACAATTATCATCACAATTCTCAATACCAATATTCCTCATTGGATCAGTATTTTTAGCAACTGCAACAATACTTCCTGAGCTGACAGTTGGAATCAAATCAGTCATAAAGAAAAAACAGGACTTAATATTTGGTGACACTTTTGGTTCAGTTGTGGTTAATTCAACATTGGTTGTTGGGATTGCTGCCTTGATTAATCCAATACCGTTGCAGCTTTCTGGATTTGTGATCAGCTCTATCTTCATGCTTTTGTGCGTAGCACTAGGATACTTAATGATAAGAAAGAAAGAGCTTAATTGGAAGCATGGGTTGTTGTTTATCTCGCTTTATGTCTTGTTTATTTTGATACAGGTTGCGATTGGGTAGCGCTAGAATTTATATTCTCTGATGGCATATAATTTAGTTATGATATATTTAAGAAATGGATGGCGTTTTCTTAACTAGACCTGATTCATGCTATTGGTTATGGAAAAGATGAAAAAAGCTTTAAAAACTATAACACGTATCAATCAACATAAACCAATTCCCCACTATTTCTTTTAATAATTGAATCATCTTGCTTTCTTTGAAGAATAATGCTTCCATCCTGGTCAATTCCAACAACTTTAGCCCTGTATGGATGAGTTTTACCGTTGCAGGAAATTCCCCTGCCAACCTCATAGAAATCAACTGTTCTTCCAATAGTGTCTGAGATCGATTTCCAGGACTCAATAATTGGGTTAGAAGCTTTTTTCTCATCCTCATATAAACTCTTAAGGACTTGGCTCTCATAATCAGATAATAATCCAAAATAGAAAGACAGCTTTGGAACTAACCTTGAGTAAAACTCGTCAATATCCAATTCGATTCCCAGAATTTGTTTCGCTGAAATGCCAGGAATCTCTGCAGGAAAATTATTATTCACATTAATGCCTATGCCAGCCAGAACATAAGTCTCATGATGCATTTCGGAAACAAAAGATTCCAGTAAGATTCCTCCAATTTTTTTGCCATCAACCAAAAGATTATTCACCCATTGGAGATTTGCGTTAATACCATATTCGCGAAGCAATTCACAGCAGGCAACACCTGTTGTAAGAGAATATTGAGAATGATATTCTGGCAATGTCTCTGAAGCAAGAGTTACACTAAACCATGCTCCTCCAAGAGATGCATGCCAAACCCTATCAAATCTTCCTTTAGCTGCTGTTAAAGTTTCTGCCAGGATTATGGCTCCAGAATAAAAATCCTCTCCGGCAGATTCACAACAATTTATATGATCTCTTGCTTTTTTCATCGTCCTTTCAAGCTGACCATAACAATATATGTGGCTTCCAATATGATTGCCCCTTTTCATAATCATTTCAGCATTAGCGAACGAATCAGTTTTTTTATCAAGCTCTAAGGATCTTGCAGTTTGAATTAAGGAGACTAACTTGTTTTCTCGCTCAAGGTTTCTTTCTTCAAGTCTTATGCATGAAAGTTTTTCACTCATTAGATATCCCACTCCAAGCTTATTTTAAGGATTATCCTGTCAATGTCTTTTACTTTGTCTGGAGAGCAAATGCCCAAAAGCCTCAAGTCAGTCTCTTGAACGCTTTTATTAGGCCTAAAATAAACAGAATAGATTATTCCCTCTTCACCATCATAAACTATGGTTTCCTCTTTCTTCATTTTTGATTTTATAAGAAATTCCTCACCTTTTCTGATAAGAACTCTTTTAAGACCTTCTTTTTCAATCCTCTGCACAAATTCAGTCGTAAATGAATATTTTGCAGGCTCAGGAGCATTATAAATAGTTAAGACATTTTCTAATATTTTTTCTATCAGCTCTTCTTTTGTCAACGTATGCTTAACAGACATAAGATAAGTTCCTGACTCAACCCAGGAATCATGAAGCTCGCTTTGCATATCTATTATTTCGCCATTTATCTGTGAGCAGACTGCAACTAGATTGCCTTCTCTCATCTGAGAATAAAGCAAGGTTCCTGGAATATCATGATAATCCCCTTTTGGCCCGTCTACAATTAACCTATTATATGTTTTAAATTTAGTTTTGCCTGCAGAAAAAGCAAGAGCAGCTTCGCCTTCAAAACTAACAATTCCGCAGCGTGAAGTGGAAAGCTTATGAATTTCATAAGGATTGTCCTTATAATGCTGCATAAGTTTTTCGAGATTTGTTTCATTCATTTTAGGCTCATCTGATATTCATTCAATAATTATCTAATAATATTCATTTAATCATAATCTTGCAATATTTATTTAATAATAATCTGGCAATCCAATTTATTTTCTGTAATAAAGGCTTGAACCTCCCATTGTCTGGCAGCAGTTGGCAAGGTTTTTTCTGAAATCTCTCCTATCCCAGCATTCAAGGATTTGCCTTCTTTCAAGCGCCCGCTCAACAGAATGATAATCAGGAGAAATGCTAAATTTGGTGCTTCCCTGAATAACTTTCCTGCCGGCAAAGCCTATATTGCTTGATTTAATTCCAAATTTATAAGGCGTGCAGCTAAGGAAGCTTGCAACAGGGCCTGCATATGAGTCATGATCAAAAACAACCATGTATAAGCCGCCAGCTTCCATATACTCAGCAGCTGCCATTGTGCATTTTGGCATTGCAGTCAATCCAACACTTCCCTCAAAAATCCTTATGCCGCCGCAAAAATGGCTGTAAAAAAGCATGGGCTTTTTCTTAATCTTTGCAAGATCAAAAGCCCTAACTATTTTTTCTGATTCAGCAGCTCCTATGGTACCGCCAATAAAATCTTTAATGCACATTGCAACAACCAGGCCAATACCCTGAACTGATGCTTCAAAAGTCATAACTGAAGAGTTCTTGCCGGTTAACTTCCTTGCTTTTTCCAGCCTTTCATCTAAACCTTCATAGCCGACAGGATTAATTGCCCTTATATCCTGGTTAAACTCTTTTATTGAAGCCTTATCAATGACATGATTCAAATACCATTGATACTCAACCGGAAAATGATAACCACAATGATGGCATACGCCAGCATTATCCCTATAAAGGTCAGGAACCCACAAGTCGAAGTGCTCTGCAGAACTGTTATTAGGACAGGTAACTGAAAGCTGTTTTTTAGCTAATGGAGAAACATAAGAAGAATTAGGCTCGAATAAAACTATTGATTCTGGAGCTGAAAGCAATTTGTTGCGCCGTCTTTTTTCATTGGACATAAACCCATAATTTTTAAGCAAGGATCTTGTTTTTTGGCCAAGAAGCTTCCAAACAGCCAAACTTTCTCCTCTGCCTTCTTCAAACATCTTCAGAATCCTGTAGTGATGCCTTAAGAAGTTATCAATATAATAATCTGCAGACAGCTGAATGCCATCTAAAGTTGCAGTAAATTTTTTCCACCTAGACCTATCATCCTGATAATATTCAGCTGCAAGATTTCTGTATTTATTAGATCTCAACCTTAAAAGCCGTTTTTTCTCATGATTGGTAAGCTGCCAGTTAATATCAAGATGAAAACTTCCATCAGTATCTTCAAATGCCCCTTGATGAAGCTGATATTTCCTTAATGACCTAAAATATTTAGGCTTTGAGTTCAAGACAACCATATCAGTTGCCTTAATGATCTCATATTTTAGGAGCTTAAAAAAATCAAAATCTTCTGCCCTTGCACCAAGAGCTGGCTCATTAATAATATGGTCTACAACACCAAAATCTAAATTATCTTTTGAAGTTATATGCAATTGTTTAGCACAATACTCAACTTGGTCTCTGTTCGGAGAAGCTGTCTTGAATTCAATTGCGGCAGCAGATTCTGGCGAGATTACAGAATACCATGCATGTGACAGCATAATCCTATAATCTCCAAGTCCTAGAGCCTCAAAACCTCCTGAGCCTCCTTCGCCATAATTTACAACAATAACAGGAGTCCTGACTTTAGCTAAAAAAGCAAGATTATCTGAGATCTGCTGTGAAGCTCCTGGAGCCTTATCCTCAAAATGCATTGCTCCAGGAGTATTTCCAAAAAGATAAATAGGAATTCCTTCCCTAGCTGCAATCATGCCAGCTTCAATCACTTTTTTGTTGCCTTCAGGCGTTGCGCTGCCAGCCTGAGAATAATCTTCTGCGCCCCTACCCTTTTCGTGGCCAATGACCATGACTGGATGCCTGAACAATTTGTCATCAACTTTTCTGGAAACAAATGCTTTAGCAACAATTACTGCTGGATCACTTTCAAAACCGTCAACACCTCCGAATTCCTGATAGCTGTCAAACACGTTCATCAAAATATCTGAAAGCCTGATTCTTTGAGGGCTTCTGGAAAGCCTGACTATATCATACGGTGAGATTGTTTTTGCTGCGTTTTGCTCAAGCGCAAAAATTATCTCTTCAAGCTTAGAGATTTTGCCAGAAAACTCTACATCACTATAATCAAAGATTTTTGATTTAAGCTCAGCTATTTCTAAATTAAGGTCTGCATAGCTTTTTAAAGATTCACCCTTCATGATATGGAGATAATCAAGCCTTTTTCCAACAGCCTCAACTTGTTTTAGCTTTAGCATTTCAAAACTCCAATAATTCATTTAGTTTTAATTTAAGATAAGGAATATTAGTAATGAGATCAAGGCCTCTGTGGTCAATTCCTTCCAAGACAAGCTCTTCCAAAAACTTACTTGCCCTGCTTTTTGCTTCTGAAAGAGTTGAACCCCATACAACACCTAAAGCAAGATTTGGATCATACGAGTTTGGTATTTGATATACATTGCTTTTTGGAACATGGCTGTAAACATCAAGCCATTCATGATCTGCATATGAAAATTTTTTTATCAACCCAGACTGAGGCACAAAATTTCTCTTTGTATCTTCTGCAATTATTCTGAGTTCTATGCTTACTCCATCAAACTTTACATCATTTTGCGAATAGCCTAATTTATCACCTAAAGCCAAACGAATTTGTTCAGATATTAGGTTGATGCCCCTTTTGCCATCCCTTATTATTGCTGTTTTTCCTGAAACATCATTCTCAACCTGTATTCTTGTGTTGACTTCAAGAAGATAATGCTGGCCATTTCTTGCCACAATCCATTCAACAGTCCCAACATTATCGTAATGTGAATAATTGCAGAGTTTTATGGAATCTTCTACCAGGCTTTTTAAGACATTTTTATAATTAAACGAATAATTGAAATCTGAAGTAAAACCTTGAGCAACCTCAATTCTCTTCTGCCTGCCAGAGCTTTGGACAGAGCAATTTCTTGTTCCATAATGGACAAGATTGCCTTTTTTATCTCCAACAATCTGCACTTCAACATGATTAAAATCAACCATGCACTGCTCAATAAGCACTCCCTCATCACCAAAATACTGCTTTGCGTAATTGCAAACCCTTCTGAAAGTCCTCCTGAAAGCGTCTATGTTTGTTACTTGTTCAATGCCCATTCCTCCGCCGCCAGCTGAAGCCTTGACAAGAACAGAAGGGTTATCAATGCCTTTATCTCTCTGGAGATCAAAGAGATGCTCAGCAACATTTTCTGCTATCTCAGGATCATAGATGATTTCATCAGAACCAGGAATTGTTGGGATTTTTAATGATCTTGCCAATTTTTTCGTGTTTATTTTGCTGCCAAGATTCTTAACAGCCTGCCAGTTAGGGCCGATGAAAATCAGGGGTTTAATCCTATTTTCAGCTCTTCTTGCAAACCTGTAATCTTCAGCTAGAAATCCATAGCCTGGATGGACTGCTGTGCAGCCTGAATGGTCTGCAACAGCAAACAGCTCGTTTGGATCACGATAATCAGAAATCCTGAATATGCTATCTGCCTCTTTTCCAATGCTAACATGCAATGAATCCTTATCCTCTTCTGTATAAACCATAACAAAAGGAAGATTAAGCTCTTTACAGGAATTCGCTATGCGGATAGCAATCTCTCCTCTGTTCGCTATGAGAATCTTGTGTGGCATTTTCTTCTTTTGAAAACATGCAGAGTGTTTATAAGAATATCTGTATTGCAAACGCTAAAAATATGGTAAACAAAAGAAAGCTATTAGGTAAAAAACACCTGATTTTTCCAATATATAAAACCTTTTAAGTAGTTATATATTACTAAAGCTAATGGATTATAAAAAACTTGGAGAGAACATTATCACATGGGCAATACCTTTGGCTGTTGCTGGAATCTTAGGATTTTTACAAGTTTATGGAAAAGATTTTTTAACTCCGATATTACTCATTGGTTTAGCAATCCTTTTAGTTTTCTTAATCATTTATTTTGCAGTTCATTTTTTAGCTATTAGAGAAAAGAGATGGCAAGATAATTGGAAGATTCATAAAGAGATTAATGATAGATTAAATGCACTTGAACTACAAACTAGAGACTTAATGAAAGATAGAGATATTAATGCAAAGATTAATAAACTTCAAAATCAAATAAGTTATTTAGAAGGAAGGTTTAAAAAATGAAAAAAGGTCAAATGGAGTTAGCCATTATAAAAGGCTTAGCAATAGCGTTAGCTGTGGTCGGAGGATTTCTTATTTATGAGACTATAATTGCTACAACTCCTTCTGGAAATAAAATTGAATGTAAGTGGGATTGTTCTGATGTTGAATGGACTTCTTGCATAGATGGTTATATGAGTATGGATATTTATCAATGCAAAGTTAATAATCCAAACTGTTATGAAAGTGAGCCTAAACCTGTTCATATGATTAACTGCAATAAATCATAATTGCTATTCTTGAATAAATGAACTCAGTAGTTATAATGATATGCTTAAAACACATAGAACAATAAAGTTGAAAGAGCTAGCAAGAATTTGGTACTTAGATTAAGGAAGGTATATTAACGATAAAGGATTGAAAATGACTGAAGAAGAAAATAGAATAGTTGGCGATTTTGGAGAATATGCATTAGCTTATTATTTAACAAAAAAAGGGGTTCATGTTATTAGAGTTGATACAGTGTTCTTTGATTTAATAATGAAGGATCCTAATCAAGAAATATCAAACATACCTAATAAAATAATTGGAATATCTGTTAAAACTAGAGATAGGTCAAACACGACACCCAGTTGTACAATACAGATAAAAGATTATAATAAAATTGAACAATTTGGTGAAAAATGGAATATACAACCCTGGATTGGCATAATAATAATCAGCAAAAATAATGAGAAAAATAGGGTTTTAGAAGGTTTTATGTTTAATTATAGTAAAGCAAAGGATTATTTTAGTAAAGGAAAGAGGGAAAATGCTGTATCCATATCAAAATTAAGGAAGGATGTTGATAACTATTTTATTAAAACAAAAAACTATTTTAAATGGGTTCTCTAGAATATAAGATTATTAAAACCCATTTTTAAATGCTCTAAAAAAATCAAGCAAGTGATTAATGTTCACAATAAATACAGTTTTACATTCTGAATTAGATTGATAATTTTTTATAATATCTCTTGATGTATCCCACGTTAAAACTTCTGGGAAATTATATGCTAAATATGGGGAATGGCAAATAGAAGTAATATCTGTTAAATCTCCTTGCATATTAATATGGCCATCATCATAATGAATTATAAAGATATCTGCATTTGTAACTATGATAGGTATAAACAAAGTGTTTATCCGCCTATTATTTAAGGTATGTTCATACATTACGGCTTCGGTTTCTTGTAAAACTTGCCTAATAGAGTCATGTAATTCCTTGTATGATACCTGGATATCTTTATTGTTAGTATGTGGTAAAGTTTGTCCTTGTTTGATACACAATAGATTTGATTCACAACTTGTAATTTTGTTGGTGCTTATACTTTGCACTACTATTCCATCTTTAGAATCTATTAAATGATAGATCGCATCTTCGGATTGGACATTTTTTAAGAAAAACCACGAGTATTTGCTTCTTTTGCACTCAATTATAAATTTCTTATTGTCTATTAAAGCATATACATCTATTTCTATTCGTTCTCGAGGTATTTTTTCATCTCGTGAATAATAAATTAATTTATACCTTTGAGAACCAGACTCAATTGTGAGAAAATTTTGTATAAGTTTCCATGTTCTTTCCTCGAGAATTACACCTTTACTATTTATTCCATTAATAAGTTTTTTTCTTGAGTCCTCAGTAAGTATTTCTTCTTCCATTTTCTGAAAAAGTGTATTATAATACTTTTACATTAATGTGATTTGATGCATGATGAAAACATAATACGATAATACAAAACCAATTATTAGATTCATTGTTTAATAGGGTTTAAATTACCTGTCCTTATATATGTTTCCTAATATTAGCATGTATTCAAAATAAATATGCAATCTTTAATGAACACAGAAAAAGGTTAAATTTATTAACCTAAACTCCTAATTTTACGTTAAGATGGATGTTTTTGATGCTATAAAGACAAGAAGGTCAATAAGGAAATACTTATCAGTTCCTGTTGAATGGGAAAAAGTTGGAAGGATAATGGAAGCAGGAAAAGCTGCCCCTTCAGCTGGAAATGTGCAGGATTGGAGATTTGTTGTTGTAACAGACAAAAAACAAAGAGAAATGATTGCGCATGCATGCATGGACCAGCATTGGATGGTGCAGGCGCCCATACACATAGTTGTAGTTGGGGAGCCTGAAAAATCAAAAAGGTTTTACGGCAGAAAAGGAGAGACATTATACACTATCCAGGATTGCGCAGCAGCAATACAGAACATGCTTCTTGCGGCTCATGCCCTCGGATTAGGAAGCTGCTGGGTTGGCTCATTTGATGATGATGCTTTGATGAGAGCAGTAAGCATACTTCCTGAGATAAGATTTCAGGCAGTGATAACAATTGGCTATGCTGATGAGGTTGTTCCAGAGCCACCTGAATACACATTGGAGAACATGATGTATTTCAGGAATTATGGCGGTCAGCCAAATAGGATAAAGAATATTCCTATGCAGCAAAATGAGACTGGCCAGATGATCAGAGAAAAAATAGAGAAGGGAAAAGAAGTCTTTAGGAGGATGAGCGAGAAGCTGAAGAAGAATAATGGGTAATATTCAATCCATACAGCAAATATCATAAGTTATTTAAAATGGTACTTAAATTCTAGCAAGATATATAAATGGAGATAAGTTTTTAAGATACATTGAGAAAAATTTAAGGTACACTAATGATATGTATATTAGCTTTGGTTGTTTTCGGAATAATGGGCATATTCAGCGCAACACACAGAAAGCTTGCCAAAGAGGCATTTGACTGCGTATTTAGAAAAATAACATTCAGGAAATGCCATACTGGATTAGACAGTAGAATAAAATCGGGCATAACTGGCAGAATACTTAAATTCTCACCTTCAATAGGAAATTTCACATTTAAGCATTTTGAGTCAATATCATGGATATTCACAATCATAATGATTTGGAGTGTTGTGGCCGTTGCAATCGGAGGCTATAACTTTTATGTATATGGCAATTGCAATGGGCCTGTTGAAAACCCTGGATTCTGCATTTTTGATCCTCAGGGAAAAAATGATGTGACCGGCATTGGATTTCAATATGACGGGCCATTTGTATATCCCAGAATTGATGATGATCCTAGCTTAGGAAACAACAACTCCAAAGTTGAGATAATAGAATTTGGATGCTTTTTATGCCCATACACAAAAAAAGCTGAGGCAACTGTAAAACAAATAATTTCTGATTATGGAGATAAGGTGCATTATGTTTATAGGGATTTCCCATTAAATGAAAGGCATCAAGGATCAGACCTTCATGCAGAAGCGGCAGACTGCGCATTAGAACAAGGAAAATACTGGGAATACCATGATTTGCTGTTTCAAAATCAAAACATGACGAACCATACAACAGTGATGATAGAATTAGCGCAGCAAATAGAACTTAACATGACTCAATTCAATGCTTGCTTTGAAAGCATGAAATACAAAGATGAAGTTCAAAAGGATTTTGAGGACGGCTCAAAAGCTAAAGTCTTCGGGACACCAACATTTTTCATAAATGGAGACAAGATTGTCGGGCCGCATGATTACCAGGATTTCAAAAAAATAATTGATAAAAAAATAAGGGAAACAAATGAATCCTAAGATAAGGGAAGATTTCCCTGTGCTAAAAAAAGGAATAATTTATTTTGATTCTGCATGTGTTAGCTTAAAACCCAGGCAAGTTGTTGAGGCTTCTAACGAATATTATGAAGAGTATCCTGCCTGCGCGGGAAGAAGCAACCATAAGCTAGGAAATAAGGTTACAGAAAAAGTCGAAGAATCAAGGAACACGATCTCAAAATTCTTTAATGCAAAAAAACCAAGCGAGATAATATTTACAAGAAACACAACAGAAGGGATTAATCTTATAGCAAACTCATTTGACTTAAATGGCACTGTAGTAACAACCGATAAAGAGCATAATTCTAACCTATTGCCTTGGATAAGGCTGAAAGAACTTGGAAAAATAAAGCATAAGGTTGTTGACTCGCTTCAGGATAATACTTTTAATATGGAAAAATTTGAGCAGATATTAGGAGAAGGCAATGTTAAATTGGTTGCAATCCATCATACATCAAATCTTGATGGTATAAGCGTTCCTCTAAAAGAGATAACCAAACTAGCCCATGAATACAATGCAAAAGTCCTTGTTGATGCTGCACAATCTGCAGGCCATCATGAGCTAGATGTAAAAAAACTAGATATTGATTTCTTGGCCTGTTCAGGCCACAAAATGCTTGGGCCATCTGGAATTGGGTGCCTTTACGGCAAAGAAGAAGAGCTAAAAAAGCTAAATCCATTCATGCTTGGAGGCGAAACAGTAAAGGAGAGCTGGATCGATAGGTATGAATTAGAAGAGATACCGCACAGATTTGAAGCTGGGCTTCAAAATTATTCAGGAATAATCGGATTTGCTGCTGCTGTCAAATATGTGGACAAGATTGGAAGGAATAATATACATAATCATGAAGTTAAGCTCAATAGCAAACTTACCCATGTAATCACAGGATTGCCTGTGCAGATCATAGGAAATAGAAATGCTGAGATGAGAGGAGGGATAACCAGTTTTTACAGCAAGATGGACAGCCATGCTATAAGCCTGATATTAAACCAGAGCAATATCATGGTAAGGTCAGGAGCATTTTGTGTGCATAGCTGGTTCAACAAGCACAAGATCAAAGGGGCAGTAAGATTCTCAAGCTATGTTTATAATACTGAAGAAGAAGTTAAAGTAATAGATGATTTCTTAAACAGCAGATTGTTAAAAATGCTGAAGTGATGGAAAGAATCTGAAGCAAGTAAGCGGGAATCTGCAACACTTAAACAAAATATTTAAATAAGCTGCAATATTGGCAATGAATAGCAAGAAGAGTTATATCTAGCAGGATTTTCAGTATCTTTATTAAAGGATAATCAGAGTATGGCGCGCATAATTACAGATAAGGAAATTAAAGAAGTACCAGATGGATCAGAGCTAAAAAAACCATGTGAAGAGATGGGGGTTCCATTCGGCTGTGAGTCAGGTGTCTGCAGGACCTGCGAACTTGAGATAGTTGAAGGAGAAGATAATCTAACAGAGCTTTCTGAAAACGAAAAAGAGCTTGGGATGGATAAGAAGAACAGGCTTGCATGCCAATGCAAGTTAAAAAAAGGGGATGTCAAGGTCAAGATAAAATGGGAAATGTGAGGTGAAAAAATGAAACATATACTAGAGCCGTTACCTTATGCGTATAATTCTTTAGAGCCTTATATAGATGAACAAACAATGAAGATTCATCATGACAAACACCATCAGACATATGTTGACAAATTAAATGCAGCAATTGAAGGCAATGCAGAACTTCAGAAGAAAACAGTCCAGGAACTGATCAAAGGGATCGATAATGTGCCTGAAAAAATAAGAGCTGCTGTAAGAAATAATGGCGGTGGGCATCTAAACCATACCTTCTTTTGGCCATTGCTTAAAAAAGGGACAAATTTTGAAGGAGAAATTGGAGAAGCAATAAAAAATAAGTTTGGCAGCTTTGAAAAATTCAAAGAAGAATTCTCCAATTTAGCTGTATCAAGGTTTGGCAGCGGATGGGCTTGGCTTGTGGTCAATAAGGGGCAGTTGGAGATAATGTCTACAGCAAACCAGGATAGCCCGATATCTGAAGGAAAGATACCCCTATTAACTATTGATGTCTGGGAACATGCATATTATCTGAAATACCAGAATAAAAGAGCTGACTATGCGGAAGCTTTTTTTAATGTCATAAACTGGCAGAAAGTAAATGAAAATTATGTTAATGCCAAGAAAGCAAAGTGAGAATATGTTAATAGAAGGGCAGAAAGCGCCAGCATTCAGCTTGCCTGATTCTCAAGGAAAATTTCATAAGCTGAGCGATTACAAAGGCAGAAAAGTAGTGCTCTATTTTTATCCAAAAGATGATACACCTGGCTGCACTAAAGAGGCTTGCAGTTTCAGAGATGATTTTGCGAAGTATTCTGCAAAAAATGCGGTTATTATCGGTATCAGTGCAGATAAGGCTGATAGCCACACTAAATTCAAGGAAAAATTTGGGCTACCATTTATTCTATTGTCTGATACAGATAAAAAAGTTATTAAGGACTATGGCGCATGGCAGGAAAAATCAATGTATGGCAAAAAATTTATGGGAATACAACGGACTACCTTCATAATAGATGAAAATCGCAAGATAATCAAGATTTTCCCAAAGGTTTCTGTTGATGGGCATAGCTATGAGATACTCAGCATCATGTGCTGATTGCAAATATTTAAAAACAAAATACTTCTCCTTGGTAAAATGCCCAAAATACAGACAATAAAATCGAGAATTATAAAAAAAGTTTACTTGACTGATAAGATTTTTATCATGTCTTTGGATGCTAATATTGATTTTAAGGCAGGCCAATTTGTGAATTTTAAACTAAGCAATGGAGAGCAGAAAAGGCAAGTTCCATATACCATTCTGAATCCGCCTTCCAAGAATAACGAGATAGATTTCTGCATAGAGCTTATTGACGGTGGATTTGCCTCTTCAATATTAAAAGACGTCAAGGAAGGCGATGAGATAGAGATTGTCGGGCCATTTGGGCAGTTCACCTTTGATCAAACTGATGATGCTGATGAATTCTGCTTTATTGGGACAGGAACAGGCATTGCACCTTTATACAGCATGATTAAGGAATACCTGCCAATGATTTCAAATAAGAGATTTAGGCTCATATTTGGAGTGCGGGAAAAGAAAGACTTGATTTTCAATGATGAGCTTATAGAATTATCAAAGAAATACAACAATTTTGTGTATGTGCCAACCTTAACAAGAGAAGATTGGGATGGCAGAAAAGGCAGGGTCCAGCAGCATATAGGTGATGATGTTGAAGGCAAAGTGTTTTATATTTGTGGAATAAAAGAGATGGTTACGGAAACTAAGGAATATCTGGTTAAGAAAGGTGTTAAGCCTAATATGATCAGGTTTGAAAGATATACTTGACAGCATAGACAAAAATATTTAAATCTAAAAAATAAAATTCCAAAAAAAGGTGCGATAAAAATGGAAAATGTGACAATACTTGGAACAGGAATTGCTGGATTGACTGCAGCAATATATTCTGCAAGGGCAGATTTAGCTCCATTAGTGATAGGAGGACCTGAAGAAGGCGGGCAGTTGACTCTTACATCAGAAGTTGAGAACTTCCCTGGATTTGCTGAAGGCATACTCGGGCCAAAGCTTATAGATGATACCAAAAAACAGGCAGAGCGATTTGGAGCAAAATTCAAGGATGGAATCGCGAAGGGTTTTTCACAGCAAAATGGGTTTTTTGAGATAGAACTTGATAATGGCGAAAAAATACAGACCAAAACAATTGTAATCGCAACCGGAGCTTCAGCAAGATGGCTTGGCCTAGAGTCTGAGGCAAAATACAAAGGAAGAGGTGTACACACTTGCGCAACTTGCGACGCTTTCTTCTATAAAGATAAAGAAGTTATCGTTATCGGCGGAGGGGACTCTGCGATGGAAGAGGCAAAAACAATAGCAAAGTTTGCAAGCAAAGTTGTTGTTGTCCATAGGAGAGACCAATTAAGGGCAACCAAAATAATGCAGGACGAATTTTTCAAAAATCCTAAGTGCAGCATTATTTGGGATAATGTAATCAGTGATATTCTAGGTGATGACAAGAAAGTGACTGGAGTGAAACTTAAGAATGTAAAGAATGGACAAGAGACAGAGATGAAGATTGACGGCATATTTTTGGCAATTGGCCATACACCAAACACAGCAATTTTTAAAGGCAAAATCAAGATGGATAAGAACAAATACCTAAAAACAGACCGATTTACACGAACAAGTATGCCAGGAGTATTTGCTTCAGGAGATGTCCAAGACACAAGATACAAACAAGCAATAACTGCTGCTGGATCAGGATGCCAGGCTGCATTAGAAGCAGAGAAATATCTTGATGAATTAAATAGGAAGACTTAATAACCAATGATCTTTCCCAATGCAATATGAAAAAAGTAGATATAGGCAGAGTCTACAAAATTCTAAAAAAAGAAGCTCCAAAATATAATGTGCCTGTTGTTGACCTAGTACAGATACAGACAGAAGATCCTTTCAAAGTACTTATTGCAACTATGCTTTCTGCAAGAACTAAAGATGCAACAACGGCAAACGCATGTGAAAGGCTATTTTTTAAGATTAAGAATATTGAGGATATTAACGGGCTAACTGCAAGGCAAATTGAAAAAATAATATTTCCAGTGGGCTTTTACAAGACAAAAGCAAAACATTTGAAAAAACTGCCTTTGATAATCAAAAAAGAGTTTGGAGGAAAGATACCTGAGACAATAGACGAGCTTATCAAGATTGATGGTGTTGGAAGAAAGACCGCAAATCTTGTGATTGCGGTTGCATTCAAGAAACCTGCCGTATGCGTTGATACTCATGTTCATCGCATAATGAACAGGCTAGGCTATGTTAAAACGAAAACACCATTTGAAACTGAAATGGTTCTGAGGAAGAAACTTTCTGTAAAATATTGGGAAAAGGTAAATTCATTGATGGTTGCTTTTGGACAGGAAATATGCAACCCTGTATCGCCAAGATGCAGCATTTGCCCAATCATAAAATATTGCAATAGATTAGGAGTTGCCAAAAGCAGATGAGCTGAATGTTAAATGCTGATAAGATGGATGAATTAATAAAAAAAGCAAAGGAGATGGAAAAGGGCTCTGTTGGAATCAAGGTAAAAAGCAGACTGGCGGAATTTAAAGAGATGAACAAATTATCGGCTGAAGACTGGTTTTCCGAACTGTGCTTTTGCATCTTGACTGCAAACTCGAAATTCCAGACAGCGTTTAATATACAGAATGAACTCGATTTTAAAGGATTTGCCAATCTATCTGAGAATGAAGTTGCTGCTAGAATAAGAAGCAATAAACACAGATTTCATAATACAAAGGCAAAGTTTATAGTCAAAGCACGAGAACATCTTGATATAAAGCAAAAGATTACTGATCTTATAAAGAATAAGTCATCTGGTGAAGCAAGAGAATGGATAGTGAAAAACATAAAGGGCATTGGCTTTAAGGAAGCATCTCATTTCCTGAGAAATGTAGGGTATTTTGACCTGGCAATATTAGACAGGCACATCTTGAACCTGATGGCTGAAAAAGGGCATATAATAAAACCAAAATCGATGACACCAAAGAATTATGTTGAAATTGAAAAGAAATTTATTGAATTATCCGAAGAAGCCGGAATGAAAGCAGGTGAGCTTGATCTTTATATGTGGTGCATGAAAACAGGAGAAGTAATGAAATAATGGGATTATATATCCAGGTTAATCATTTTGTTTTAGGTCCAGATGCTTATTGACTTCTTTATATACATCCTTTAGTGGAATTCCTTTTTCATCCGCAATCTTTTGGCAGTCTTCATACTCTGGCTTTATTGACCTGACTTTTCCTTTATAGCTGCCAATCTTTATCCTTACTTTTCCTAAAGAAGTCTCAACATCTCTTATCTCGCGGTCAAGAATTGCCCTATGCACATTATTGATCCTTATGCCAAATGTTGTAGTTTCATCAAATATTGCTTCTATTAATTTGTCCTTGTTTTCCTCGCTGCACATTACAGACAAAAGCACGCCTATACGGTTTTTCTTCATCAGAATAGGCCTTATGAATGCATCTTTTGCGCCTTTGTCCATCAATGACCTTATTGAGTTTTCATAAAGCTCTGGATTCATGTCATCAATGTTTGTTTCTAATAATATCATATGATCATCTGTCATATCACCATCAGCCAGCATTGTTTCTAGGACATTTGGTATTTCTAAATCTCTTAAGCCAGCACCAAAACCTCTTTTTGAGACAGGCAGATTTTCTGGAGATTCAAGATATACAGCCAATGATTTTATTATGGCTGCTCCGGTTGGTGTTGTAAGCTCTTTATTGATATTTAATATTTTCATTGGAAAACCTTTGAGAAGAATCCTAACAGCTGGAACAGGAAGATCAGTTGTTCCGTGAGTAAATTTTACTGTCCCGTGGCCGTCTGAAATTGCACTGCAGTAGATCTTGTCAACCTTCAATGAGTCAATCAAGATTGCTGTAGATACAATGTCAATAATTGAGTCAATAGCTCCAACTTCATGGAAGTGCACCAATTCCGGAGGAATCTTGTGGACTTCTGATTCAGCATTTCCAAGCTCAATAAAGATTTTTTTTGCAATTGCTTTTACGTTATCATTAAGGGAACTGCTATCGAACAAAGCAGTTATATCTTTCAGATATCTGTGGTTTTTCTCATCATTGAATAAGACGTCAAACTTTGTTGCAGAGACTCCTTTTTTATCAATTTTTGCAGCTTTTACTTCGTAATTTGGAAGATTAAGTTTAGTTATCTCTGCTTTAAGAAATTCAAAGCCATCTGTCAAATCTATCAAGGATCCAACACACATATCTCCGCTAATTCCAGCAGAGCAATTGAAGTATAATGTTTTCATTCTTTAAAGAGAGTTATAAATTGAATATAAATGTTGTGTTGAATTATGTGCAGAGGGTTAGCTGCTTATGTTTATAGAAAACTTTTCAAGATCTATTTTTAGCTGTTCTGCATTTTTGAATAAAATAGTGCTAATTCCCAATTTCTCCGCTGCCTCTGTGTTTTTCTTTGAATCATCAACAAACAAGCATTCATCTGGTTTTGCATGAAGAATCTGAAGAATTAATTGATATGGCTTTTTATCTGGTTTGCATGCGTGGATTTCGAACGAATACAGTATCGAGTCAAACAATTTGTGGAACTCGAACTTTTTTTCGCAATATTCAATCCATTCTTTTGAATGGTCAGACAATAAGCCTAATTTGTAACCTTTGGCTTTTAGGGATTCTATTATAACCCTTACTCCTTCTATTTCCTTAAAATTTGACCTGATGATATTTTTTAAGGCTTCTGATCTGATGTTCCAATTATTTTTTTTAATAACCTCAAGAATATAATGATTTTCAGATATCCTTCCTTCGAATAAATCAATCAACTCGTCTATGCGCAGGCATTTATAGATCACATCAGCAGGCAGATTTAAGATCGGCTCAAGCCCTTTTTCTGTGCCGATAAGGCCATTAAGGCAGACTTCAGATAAATCAAAGATAACAGTCTTGATCATATGCAGGCAGAAAAGAATTGAGATTAATAAAGTTAACTGATTAACACCAAGAAAATATTATAATAAGGTTTTTGTTAAAAAACTTCTGGCTTCTTCCTTGCTATCACAATCCCTGTATATTTGAGCCATTCTTAATTTGGAATCAACTTTTAACTTATAGTTTATTGACCTTTCGTCTTCAAAATCTTCAAAATATTGAATAACAATTGCGTCAACGAACGTCATTTTTAATTGCCTTTGCAATTTTATATAAGAATTATCAATGGCCCTCTCTTTATTCTGTGCCTGAATTGCTAGTGGAATCACGGCTGAGTATAATAAGGATATTAAGGCTCTAGTTGGCGTAACAATATATTCTTTTAGAGCTTGCCTCAAATTGCCATTGGATGGATTAGATTCTCTGTCAATAAGTATCTGCCTGTCTTGTGATAGCTGATGAAGCAATGGCTCTAATTTTCTCTCTGCCATCTGCCTTAATGAATTAGGAATATTATGTGAAAGATACAGTTGTGGAGTTCTGACTTCCCGAGGCAGATGGTCTAATAACTTCGACCAGTCAAAGCCAGAGCGTCCATTTTCATGGCCTGGAAGTATTAATCCTTTAAGCCTTTCAATCAAGCCATCATGTTCATGTCTTTGTACTAATACTGGTTTTTCCAATGCTTGAACTATATTTGAATCAGCTGGTTTTATGCCATTCCAAGTATAAACTGTTCTAACTTCGGATAGATCACCATAAGCTAAGTCTATTATTAGATCATTAAAATCCTCTCTAGAAAATTCTAACTCACCTAATAATTCTCCAATAGTTTTGGGTTTGTAAGCCATTTTGACATATCAAGAGCCTAATATCCTCCTAGCTTCTTCGGTTGTTATCTTAATCTCTTTACCTTCAACTGGATTCATAATGTAAGAATTAAACAACTTGGATGCCACTTCACTTAAAGCTCTTGCACCTTCCAAACCTTTTGCTTTTTCTGCCATAACTTCCAGGGCACCAGGCTCTATATCAATAGTTTTCCCCATTGAAGCAAAATATTGCTTGTATTGCTCCAAAACTGAATTTCTTTTTGTCAATATTTCAGCCAGGTCAGAAACTGTAAGCGCTTCTACATTTGTGATTATTGGAATTCTTCCAAGAATCTCTTTTGGGACGCCATAATGCGAAAGATCCTGCCTCCCTACTTTGATGCCAGCATAAGATTGTTCAGCTTCGCCTCTGGCCGTTCCAAAACCAATAGATTTTGAAGCATCAACTTTTTCAGCTAATTTTGCATCATAGATTGGCTGGAATGCACCTGACAAAACAAACAAATATCTGCCTGTTTTCCTGCCATTAACTTCTCCATTTTCCAATGAGCCAATCAATTCTGTATTAATTGGATGATTTCTCTCTCCCAAAACTTTATCTGCTTCATCAACATAAACAATTCCAGTCTCGCTTCTTCCCAGCTGGTCGAACACATCTGAAAAATGAGGTCCCGGGATAATTGACGGAACAACAGATGCAATATTAGTCTTTGCAATAGGCAATTGTGCTTTTTTTGCTAAAAGCTCAACCATGTAAGTTTTTCCTGAGCCAGATGGACCGATAAGAATAACATTTGACTGCGGCAATTTTACTCCTTCTTTCTGCAAACCCATATGATAAAGATGGAAGGCCTTGGCAAGGTCTCTTTTGGCTTCATGCTGGCCTGCGACATAAAGATCAAGATATTCAACAATCGAATTTGGATTTCTCCAATCAATCTCAAAATCATCAGGCTGGACAAATTCTGGCTTGTAATCAAATTTCTGCCTGACATCATCAGCAGTCAAGTTTATTGTTTTTCCTTGATGCTTTTTTCTGTCAAACGATAAAGGTTCTGTCAACTCGTTAACAATGCTGTGAAGGCCTCTAACTCCAACTCCTGATGTTGCAATTCTTGCAATCTCCTTTAAAGCGTCATCATCAAAACTTAAGTTTATTCCCATCTGCTTAAAATGCTCAATAACTGCTCTTGCAGGAGAGCTTTTCTTTTCTGCAAGAATCCTGTATAATCCCTCTTCATTAATCGGCCTTAAAGGTGCTTTATTAACAATCCTGCCAACAAGCTCTGGCATAAAACCAAATTCTACAAGGTCTGCATCTGTTAAATTATCAAGAAGCGCCTGCTCATTAAGCTGAGCCTGAGAACCACCAAGCCTGTGCTGGATAATCTGGTATAATGATTTTCTTCCAAAGCCACCAGAAAATGCACCTGCACCAACAATTAAGAATTGTGATGTGTCTACTCCATGAATCTTTTCTCCGGTATACCATGCAAGAAGCTCTTGCTGAAGCTTTCTTGCGAAAAAGCTTGATTCGCCGTCATTGGTTAATGCAATCTTATCAATCTCATCAAGGAAAACTATCGCTTTATTGGGAGTTGCCCTTGACTGTCCACTCAATTTTGCTATAAAATCTGGTTTTTCAGAGATAGCATTCAGAATTTCACTCAGATTTTCTCCTTTGTAACCTTCTGAGCTAAGGTTAGCCATACTTTTTTTTACAAATGGTATTCCTGCAGCGTCGCACAATAGAGTTAACATGTAAGTTTTTCCTGATCCTGAATTGCCGATAAGCAAAGTATGTGATGCTTTTCCTAAAGACATATAATCTGAAAATGCAACAGACAAAGCTCTTTTTGCTTCTTCCTGGTCAAAAACATATTTGTCTAAATATGCTTTGATTGAAGTTGGATCATCCCAGGAAATAGATGAAGTTACAGTATCATCAATAGATTTAGGGTCTCTAATCTGGGATTTGGATTGATCTGGAAACAGGGGACTCCCAAATATAGCATAATAAGCAGCCTTTTGTTCAGGAGTCATGCCTTCAGTTGATCTTCTAATTTCACTTTCCAGACCAGATTTAAGCTTAGAAAGGTCATCTTTAAAGAGATTATATCGATTAAATATTTTATCCATATTTTGATTTGTGAAATTTAGATCAAAATCTATTTTTTTTCGGGATTCTTCCTTAGACTTACTGGAAATTATCTTGCGATCAACTTTTTTTACCATTAACATTCCTTCTCCAATGATTTTGCTCTGCTTATAATTTTAATCTTGACTTCAACCAAATCTTTTGGCTTTAGTTCGCTTTGCAATGATTTTGGGATTATGATTAGATTATTGCTGCCTTGCTTGCTGATCTGTTTTGTAATCGTAAATTCTTGGATTTTTTGCATTTTTATGGCTCAGTTATGATTTTTACATAAAGAAATTATAACTTATTTATAAATCTTTCGTTACTTAAAAGTGATAAATAAATTATAGCAGTGCAGACCATTTTAAATAAACCAAAGAATTTCCAAATGAAATGTCAGACTGGATTGAGATTGGTTCTGGACAAGAAGCTTATGTCCTTAAAGGAGAAGTTGACGAGGTAGAAGGGATTGGAGGAATCATCAAACTGGAGAGACCGATTGTTGCAGCAAAAAGGATTAGCTGGGGAAAACCGATATTTGAGTATCAAGGCCATGACATGTATTGCAAAAATCTGGTCCTGAAGATTTTTGATGAGCTATTTTTAAGGAAAGGAAATTATACGGTATCACATATTCCAATGCCACTAGGCTCTTTTAACGGCGGCCATTACTATTCCTATGTTGAAGGATCTGAAGGTTTTCCATTGGAGATAAATGATGAAGATTATAATTCTGTTCCAGTTCAGATAGATGAATGGAATAAGTTTACGGGATCATTCAACGAATTTGGCTTTCATGTCGGAGATGATATCGCTGAAGCAGTTGACGGCAGGATCGGAAAAAACATGATAATGATGCCTTGGGACATGAATGAAGTATACCTGACAGGAAGGCTTCATAAAAACTGGAAAAGGATCGATTTTGGGAATGTCAGCTTAAGATTTGACTATGATAGATTCTTGGAGACAATGCATAACAATAAAATCAAACTTAAGCAACAGATGGGACAAGACTATCTATTAGCCTTGATAGCTGCAAAATATTGTTCATGCATGGGAGATGTTTCCGATGAGGAAATAGATGAACTAAGAAGCGAAGAATATCGGTTTAGGTTAAAATAACTTTGTGCTTGTAATATTTAAATTAAATGTAATTGACATCGAATAATTAGATTTGAGTTATAATCATTTTAAGCCTTCACAACAATCAAAGGAACAAACATCTCTTCCTTAGAGACTCCGCCGTGGTTTCCTATATGATAAGACTCTTTCCTGCCCATCAATGAATCCTTAATGATATGTCCCTCTTTCATTATCAAAACATAATCGCCAATCCTGTCCTTAAGCTTTGGATTAGGCTTATACATTCCAAAAAACCCCCGTTTGATAAGGTCTTCACTCTTAAACAGCCAGCAGTATTTGCTTAGATGCTTTTTTACATAACCTCTAAACTGCTTATCTTTTGAAGGCCTAACATAGCAATAAGCAGCCCTTGGCTCACCGCAAAGAGGCAAAGTCATACATTCCTGAAGCTTAGGGTGCTTTGATAAGAATACAATATTTTTCCTGATAGTCTCCATAAACCCATGATCTGCAGTAATGATAACGGTAGTATTAGTCCTTTCAATCGACTTTAAGAAGGATTTCATCTTTCTTTCTATAGCCTTAAAATGCATAAATGCTTTTTTTGAGTTTGGCCCGTTCTCATGGCAGATAGAGTCAAATAAACCCCAATATGAGTAGATAAACTTCCGCCTGTTGTTTATAGCAATGGCTTTTTTGGTCTGAGCAAAATAATTGTTAAGGTTATTATAACCAAGTGCGACCCTCGTGCCTTTCCTAAACCCTTTCCCAACAATATGTTTTGGCATCACCTCGATAAAGTAATCATCGATCTGTTCGTAGATCTTCTTCTGGTCAAATATCTCTGAATGCTTAACTCCAAGCCTTTGGAAATTAAGGCCGCCAGCTCTTGGAATAAAAGGAAGGATAGCTGAAACAATCCCAAGCTCTTTAAGATGGACATACCAACCGGTTATCGCATGCTGCTGCGGAGCAACTCCTGTTGCAAATGTTGTGACACATGCAGCTGTTGTCGATGGAAAGACAGAAGTGATTTTTGCCTTCAGGTTTTTTTCGAAAATTGAGCCATTTCCATATTTTTTAAGATATTCAAATCCAAGGCCATCGATTACAAAAAGCACAATATTTTTGGCTGATAATTCTTTTGGTGGAAGAGCTTTCAAGGGCTTGTATAATGGCTTATGCCCAAAAGATGAAGTGATAGAACTCATAAGGTTTACAAGGCTTCCGTCTTTGTAATTTGGCTTGTGCATAAAAAAAACAATAGATTTATTGTATATAAAGTTAATGTTTGGATCTGTGATTAAGCTTTCTAAAAACCAGATAGGAATAAACCACTGTGTAAAGCGCCGAAATTGACACGGGGATTATTAAGAATAGAATTGCAAAGCTGCCAAAAAAAAGTCCTAACAATGATATTACTGCACTTAACTTGAATAATTTTCCTGCAAGCTTATGAGTCTTATCCCATACAATATCACTACTTAAAGTCCAGGGAGTCCTTACACCTATAAACCAGTTCCTTTTAGAATGCTCACATAAGACTCCAATATAATAAATTAGCCCGGCAAATAATAAAGGATAAATCTGATTAGGATTTACATGATAGCCGAGATTCCAGGATAATATGTGAAGAAATACCAAAAACATAAGTGCAAAGAAAAGGATAATGAAAGTGTCAAAATATTTCCTGAAAAGGGCTATGTTTTTCTTCATAGGATCAATTTTTGGGATCAGTATAAAAATGATAACCGTGAACACCAAAACAATTGGCATCAGGAATATTCCCCAGAATTTATCCATGTATCCATCAGCCTGGCCATACTGATTCCAATGTGATGCCATGCTTTCTGGAAGTATTGAATAGTAAAAGAGCGAGATCGCAAATGAAAGAAGTGTCAAAAAAATGATGATTATTTCAGCATTTGATAATAATCTTGATACAGAAGCGGAAGATATAGCATTTTGTTTTCTTTCCATAGAGATTTCCAAAATATTAAAGTATATAATTATTACGGATTTTTCAGGGCAATAGAAATTTCGAGAATTACATCAGGCTACATTAAAAAAAATACCCCCCGTTTCTTGGGGGGATTAAAGGGGTGCCTTCATCTTGTTGTTGGGGGTGGTAAGATGAAGGCAAGAAAGCTGTTCATCCCTTACGGGTTAGCGTAAATGCCTTGTTGTCTTTTACTTGATGATCTCTATGCCAAGCTCTTCGCTAAGCTCTTCCTGCCTAGGCGATAACCTGCTGCCATAGTCCATCTTGCCCAAGATCCAAGGGCTTTTAACTCCTGTTATGATTGTCATTACAGTGAGCTTTCCTTTCATGTCGTCTGTGACTCTTGCTCCCCAGATGACATTTGCGTCATCATCAAGGCTTTCTGTCACCATCTCGCCAATCCTGTTGACTTCATCCAAGGTCATGTCAGGACCTCCATGTATATGGATCAAAGCTCCTGTCGCTCCTGCGTAATTGATATCTAGCAATGGATTTGACAATGCGCCTTTAACAGCTTCATCAACCCTGTTGTTTGTGTCTGATGCTCCAACACCTATAGCTGCTACTCCACCATTTGTCATGATCGCTTTTACATCAGCATAATCCAAATTGACCAAAGATGGTATAGCGATTGTCTCCACTATTCCTTTAATCATTGTTGAAACTAGCTCGTTTGCTACTGCAAATGCTTGTGTAATCGGTAAATTGCCTGCAATGCTCACCAGCCTATTATTGTCAATAACTATTACTGTGTCTGCGACTTTTCTTAATTGTGCAAGGCCGAATTCTGCTTTGTCAACTCTTGCCCTTTCAATCTTAAATGGCATAGTAACTGTCCCTATGACAATTGCTCCTGTATCTTTAGCTACTTGAGCTACAACTGGAGCTGAACCTGTTCCTGTACCGCCTCCCATTCCTGCGCATACAAAAACCATGTCTGAGCCTCTTAAGCATTCCTTTAATTCTTGTAAACTCTCTTGTGCAGCTTCTGCACCTTTTTCTGGAAATCCTCCACATCCTAGGCCTTTTGTTACATCTCTTCCGATCAAAAATTTCCTGTCAGCTTCTGAAATATCCAGATGCTGCTGGTCTGTATTGCATGCTAGTATCTCTGAACCTTTAACGCCTTTCCTGTAAAG
>Ga0209541_10003488_pt1 | contig 28838 bp, 23 predicted proteins | sample RifCSPlowO2_01_FD_184027 | JGI IMG/M metagenome (GOLD analysis project Ga0209541, IMG submission 184027) | Groundwater microbial communities from Rifle, Colorado - Rifle CSP2_plank lowO2_0.1 (SPAdes) (version 2) | ecosystem: Environmental > Aquatic > Deep subsurface > Groundwater | place... | reverse complement strand
GGTATTAACTGTCCGCTAATGTTTACATCAACATCAACTTCGTTTAATGGCATATTAAATTCGGTTACTGCTACATGTGTATCGCAGTGTATATGTGTATCAAAGCTTATATCATTGGATTTATTTTCACAAGGTTTTGAAATATATTTTTTATAATTTATATTATCTTTAAAAATTTCACTTTCTTTTTTTAGATTTAAATCAGTAATATCTAATCCTTCAGGAAGGCGTATTATAAATTGGTTTGTTTTAATAGATTTATCTTTTTCTCTAATTTTAAAATGTATACTTCCATTTCCATTAGTTCCGTTATTAAAGTTATATTGGTATAATAAATTGTTAAGATTAATATTTTTTCCGTTTTCATCAAACTCTATATCAAATTCGTATGTACTATAATTTAGGTTTAACTTTTCATTTACATAAGCGTATTCAATAAATACATTGTACCAAAGAACTATCAATACAAAAATAATACTTGCAGTTACTATACTTCTTATCATAATGTTTAATTTTCTTTTGTGAATACCTCCCTCTTTTGGAATTATAATTATAGTCATACTTAAATACAAAAAGAATATAACCAAAAGAAAAATTATATCTAATAAAATATTTTTATGATGAAATATTGTTATTACAAAAAATAATAATACTAAAATTATTAGGAAGGAAATAGATAAAATTAATCGATGTTTTTTTATATTATTTATTACATCTTTACACATATATACACAAATATACCTTGAGTTTTTAATTTTTTCTATAATATGTTGATTATGGTATCCACAACTGTGTCATATCATAAAGACGTTCTATATCAGAAGATGATGCAATTATTGATGCTTCTGTTGCTAATGAAGCTTTTTGTAATAAAGTAAGTTCAGTGTTATACCTATCTTCAGGTTCCGGATGACCGCCTAAACTATGCATTAATTCTTCAAGTACCGATTCTTGTGAAGGTGAATTCTCTATGAATTCCACCCTAGCAGAGCTTAGCACATACCAATTTCTGCTTTCTCCATAGTTGAATATAATATCTGTCATAGGGATGTACCTATAACTATCTGCACTATACACTCTCACTCCTCTTTCAAATCTTTCGTCAAAAGGTTCATCAATGAATACATACCACTCCAAATTACTTCCATTAATGTCTGAAACAGCATTTTCTGTTGCTGTCCTATGCGTATTCAGCTCTGGAGGCAGATACAAGGGCATTGGTCTTGTAATAACAATATCTCCCGAAGACCAAGTTGATTGTGGCTCTCCTTCTATCCATGAAGCATCAATATCTGGTCCTTGGTATCTGAATATTCCTCTGGATTCATTTACATTCATCATGTTTTTTACATAGTCAAGAAAATCTTCATCTATTAATGGAACTGCAGGAACAAACATCCTAAATGTTCCATCTAAAACTTCAAGATAATCTCTATCGTGAAATACTCCATCATCCTCAAATCTCATCCTATGCGATGTAAAATTTGAAAATGAAACTGCTTCTATTATTAATTCAGGATCGCCTCTAAATTCATTGTCAAAAATAAGTGTAATGCCTTCTTCATTTATTTCATATCCTAATAACCCATTTGCATAAATTCCGCTTACGGATAAGTTTGGATTCCCACCATCATATAAATCCAATGGAACGGTGTTGAATAGCCTTACTTCTAAAATTCTTGTTTCGTCTTCAGGCTCTGTTTCTATGTCTAAAGCATCAAGCTCTAAATTTGTATCATTACTAGTATCCGAACTAATATCAGAAGAATCATTTATTGAATCATTATTTATATCATAATTCAAATCAGTATCTCTCAAATCTAATTCGTTATTAATATCTGAGGTATCATTAATTAAATCGGCATCATCACTTGTTTCTTGGTCATTATAAACATCTCCCAGTTCAGCAATATCACTTTGGTCAATTAAATTGCTGACATCTCTTAAATCAGAATCTTCACTTAAATAAGCATCATTTAATACACTATCGGGATTATGTGCATCGCTATTGTATGCATCGTTAATGTCTAAGCCAGAGTCATTCCCAGCATCACTCTCATAACTATCACGCCTAAAATCATAAGAAATATCGTTATAAATATCATTCTCATGCTTCGGCGGTTCATGGCTTCCGCAAGCTCCAAGCATATCCAAACATAATAATGCTATTGTTGAAAATCTTCCCATAATTTAAGTTTCAAATGGGCATATTTATAAATGTTTCGCCACTTTATAGTGGTTATTATTGAAAGATTATTAACCATATTATTTTCTAACTAAATAAAATAAGTAATAATTATATCATTATACTTCTTTTTCATTATGTCAAAAGTCGGCAGGGGATCACCAGCCAATAGGCTGGCAGCATGTTCGCTTCGCTCACCACTGCTGACATTTTGAGTACGCCAAAATACTACCGAAGTAATATGTGGTTTACCGAGTAAACCACCACTCAATAAAGTAATGGTATTTTTAGCGTATAAAGAAATTTAACTCTCTAAGCACAACTCTCTATTTTCTCCTTCAAGCTTGTCGCAGTACTTCTTGTCTCCTGTCTGCTGAACCAATGTAAATACAACATCAACCTTGCAGTCCTTTGCATTTTCAGCTAAAGCATTGCATAAATTAGGGTCTCTTTTAGAAACTGCATTCTCTTTTATTACATTTATATGGCATCCGACCTTTGTCGATTCTTCCTTTATCCTTTCACAGTATGAACCGTCATTTTCAGATATTGCTTTAATTATATAATAAGAATCCTTGCAGCTTTCTCTTGCATCTTTATTCTTCACATTATCACATAATGTTATATCCTTGTTTGTTCCAGAAATTTCAGTAAAAAATGCATCATTGCAGCTCTCTTCGCATTTACTGCAGCTGTCAATGCATCCATTGTACATAATAGCTATATCAGAATCACTGCTTATATATTCCTTTGGTGAAATGGTATTGGCACAACCGGCTAATATCAAAAATGCAAACGCCAATAAGCAAATCAATACTCTTTTCATAAGCATTTTCCAGTCTTTATGATTTATAATTTTTGTTGTTTTACGTACAATTTGATATTAAATGAATCTTAACATTAAACTGCTAACTTATTTATTCTTTCCTAAATCTTACAAAATAAACCACTACAAAAGCAAGCAAAAGAATCACAATCAAAGGAATCATCCAATACACAATATTAATCCCGATAATAGGGCTGCCTATCGGGATTGTTTTTATCAGTTCTACATCTTCAAGGAAAAGCTCTTTTGTAATATAATACAATATTTCAGCATCTTCATCTACTTTTTCAAATTCAAATAAAGCCAATGTGCCATCATTAATATTAATAATCTTGACTTTACGATCGAATATAATCTCATTAACATTGGCTGCAATCTCTTTTGGTATTAATTCATATATATCCAAGTCTTCGATTACTGTTTTAGGATTCAGCTTTATCCTTATAATAGTATGGTTCACTGATTTTCCTGATTCCTTGTCTTTAACGATTATAGGAATAAATTCTTTTTCGATATCCAGATATTCTATTGTATTAAGATAATTATCAAGACTCACTCCTGCATCTTCAAGATCTTTCTGTACAATTTCATACATTGCGCCAATAGGGCTCTCTTCATCAACTGCAGAGTACAAGTCAAAATAATCAAACAATAAATTTATTTTCTTTGTTGCATTTCCAACTTCCTTTCCAAATTGATCATAACCTACTGCCTTTAATGAATGAATTCCTGGAGAAGTAAATAATATTGTATGATTTAATTCGTTATTATCATATTCGCCAATTAAAACATCATTGTCGTATAACTTATACTTATTTACAGACAGCTCATCTATTTTTATACCTACTAAAAGAAAATGCGCCTTCTTGTTCTTGTAATCGTTATATGACTGATCTTCCGGAGTGTAAATGTCATCTTCCGGAGAAATAATTTGAATCTGGCCATAAATAGATGGAATTAATAAAGCTAACAATAAAACTAATATTAAAAAGATTATTGATCTTTTCATACCTTTTCTTTCTTAAATTAGTTATATAAATGTTTGTCTTTTGAGAGATTATAATAACTATTTAATAATTATTATAGCTATTATAAACAATAATTATTGTAAATTATACCTTTATATGAAATAACTTTAAAAAGTATAATATCTAATTTAAAGCTAAAAAGAGGATAATATGAAATACAAACTATTGCTTTTAGAGGTTATATTAACAGTACTTTTGACTGTGCAAGCATCATTTGCACCTATAATTCCTCCAGTAAATCCTATAACTAATCCTACAACTCCTCCGCTTGTTGATCCATTAACACCATTATTCCAATCTATAAACGGAGTTGAAATATGTTCAAGTGAACACTTATGCTCTTCAATACAAGACAATTTTTGTCCTGAATATTTTGCAGGAAATGTGGAAGGCATATGCAATCCTGATGATTTTGACTGCTGCAATGATGAGTGGAATCTTCCTGGAGAAGCATCAAGCGCAGGAATAGACAGTTCAAACCTTTGCTGCGGAAATGAGCCTGGAGAATTTTCTACAAACAGCCAGTACGATGCGGTTCTAAGCATAACAGAATCAACAAAAGCATGCTGTTCATCTTCATTTTCATGCGTGGACAATGGAGTGTGTTACTCAAACGCTTCACTAATAGATGTCACGAATGACGTATATGTTGAAATGTGCGATGAAAACATATGGAAGCCTTTTAATAATTCAATATTATGTGAAAGCTTAGGGTGTACTTCAGATCCATCAGGATGCATATGCGGATATGTAATCACATTAAATGTAAAAGAACAGCCTCCAGGCACAGCAGGAAGGTCTGATGTAGATTTTATTCCATCAGCGAATGCAATAATAAAAGTTTATGAGAACATAGACTTAAGGACGCCATTGACTGTGATGCAGACATCATCAAATGGAAATGCAATATTAAATGTGATAAATGGTGATTATACAGTTTCAATTGAAAAAGAAAGGTACAGCACTGAAAGCAGAAGAACAACAATAAGCAATGCAGACATGGATATTGGGGAAATAAACTTATTTCTTTCAGACGACTGCCAGAATGATTATACAAGAAATGACGGCATCTGCCATAGCGAGTGCTATGGTGAAATAGGATACGATGAAAGCATAATAGGTTCAGGAGCATATGAAGGAGTTTCTCTTCCTCAGGCATGCGACAGAAGAAGGAGCTCGTGGGTTGTGGAAGGATTTAGCGCAGATGCTTCAGGAAACGCATTTGACTTAATATGCTGCGGAAGGTTTTCAGAAAGTTCAGAAGGCGCTGTAGAAATTAGAAATGAAACTATCATTCCGCACAGAGAGCCTATTTCAGAAACTCCAGCAAATACAGCTCTTCCAAATATAGAGACAACATGCAGGGTAATACTGCTGCCTTCAGGCCAGCCGACAACTATGTGCATAAGTGTTTGGGATTAATAAATTGGACAGGAAAATTAATATGGACAGGAAAGGATACTATTTTATAATAGACTCAATAATAGCATTGTTCATTCTTACAGTAGGAATAATTTATGTCCTCTCATTTTCTATAAGCGAGCCTCCGACAAGGCAGTCAGAAATATTCTCATTCGACATAATACAGTTCCTTGCTACAACAAAAATAGAAGAGATTGACGATCCTTATTCAGGTAAATTAGGACAGTTGGTAAATGATGGCAATATAACCGAGATTAAAAATACAATACTCCAGCAGACAGCAGAATTTCATTTTAGAGCAAAGAAAAAAGGATGCGATTATTGCACTGGAGGAGTTGATAGCGTATCTTACAAATTTATAGACGGCATATTTGAGGATTTGATTGCGCCACAATTTAATTATAATATTTCAATTGAAGGGGAATTGATATATGAAAGAAAGATTGAATCAAAGGTGCCAAGATTGTTCATTCCAAAGAGAAGATTGGTCGTCGGGATATACAATCAGGAAGAAATATATGGTCCATATCTTGCCGAGGTGATGTTGTGGCAGTAATCAAAAATGGCATCAGCAAAAAGGCGTACTTTTTTTCATTCATAGCAATAATCATCGTTACAATATTTGTTGTAACATTCTCTAACCTATTTACAACAGTGCACGTTTCTGAAATTGATGCAACTGATGTGCAAGCTGAATTATTGAACAATTTTGTGAAAGAAATCAAGGAAAGCTATGTTCCAACTATCTTGTTTACATCTGCAAAAGCGTCTATATTAACGATGCTTAAAGACAAATCCAGCATAGAATCAGTTGGAAATGTAAGGGAAGAGATTAATGAGATGATGTTTTTGGGCACATTCAATGGCGCTGAAGCTCCACTGCTTGACAACAACACACTAGATTATTGGAAAGACAAGCTTATAACCTCTTCAGAAAAGCTTCACATAATTACAGACATAGTATTCGGCGAAGCTGAGATAAAACAAAAAGATGCATGGACATTGGAAATTATTGTTCCAATAAACCTAACTGCGCAAAGATCCTCAAATATGTTTTTTGATATACAATTTAATGGGACAGCAGAAATCCCAATAACTCAGTTCATAGATCCATTGTTCTTAAGGAACCTTGACGAAAGAAAAAGGATAAACAAGAGCGCAATATTGAGCTTTGATTCTATCGATGATGTGCAGCAGTTTTTTGATGAAGGGAGTTATATCATGCAGTCAACGGGGTCGAGCTTCCTGCAAAGACTTGAGGGAAGGACTGTAAGCGGAGGAGCAAAGGGCATACAATCATTCATCAATAACCCCGCATTATTGGGAAATAGGGAAGTTGCATACGTTGACAATCTATACTTTGCAGAGAGAGGATGCGTCGATAATCAGATATACCATGTTGATCCTCCATTTACTCCAGCAGGATTTTACTTAGATCTGGAGCATATTTTGAAGTATAACATTACAGAATACAGTATATATGCATGCGGAGTTCCAGAAGGAGGTTGAACTGCTTTTGCCGTCAATCTAAATGTTTTTTACAATTGAATAAATGTGTTTTGTGATTTTTATCTTCATCTATTTCATAAATAGTAATGCTTGTATTGTGGAAATTTTCTATTGATTTGATATCTTCAGGTGTTTTATCTGTTATTGCAGCAATTAGCGCTTTATTGATTCCATTGTGTCCAACAAACAAAACAGTATCTTTTAAGTGTTTTATTAAAACATTATGCAAAAATGTTTTAGCTCGATTGAACAATTCTTCATATGTTTCTCCATCCTTCGGAAAAACTCCAAAAACAATTCCTGCAACACTTGTGGTTTTAGAAAATCCAAGATCAGACTTTTTCTTGCCTTGCCATTCTCCTAAATACCTTTCTCTCAAGTTTTTTACAAATTCAATCGGAACCTCTTGATGAAATTTTGCAATTTCTTTTGCGGTATCCGAAGATCTTGCTAAATCACTTGAATAAATGTAATCCATTTTTTCATCTTTTAATCTTAAAGCTACTCTTTTTGCTTGAGCAATGCCTGTATCTGAAAGTGTTCCCGGTAAATGTCCTTGAATAATGCCTTCTTTATTCCCTTCTGTTTCTGCATGCCTTGTAATAATCAATCTCATAATAACAAGGTAAAAATCAGATCTTTATATTATTATTTATACTCCTTCAATATAAAATAACTCCTCTAAAGTAATTAACAAAGTTTTTATAGGTTAAAATGGGTGATGATAATATGAATCAGGACGTCTTGAAGACTAGTGTAGATGATTTTTTAGCATTGATAAAAGACAGAAAGAAAATTGCGCTTGAAGAGGCTGCAAAAATGTTAAATGTGCCATTGGTGACTGCGCAGTCATGGACTGATTTTTTAGTTGAAGAAAGGATTTTAGGGGTAGAATATAAATTTACGACGCCATATGTGTTTTATATAGAAAAAAAAGAAGAAGAGAAAGGTGTTTCATATGTCGGCTTTGATACAAAAGAGGCTTTCTTTGAGAAAGCAAGAAGAAAAGGTATAAGGGAAGGACATATCAGATTGTTATGGGCAAAGTATCTGGCATTGAACAGGGAAAAGATAAAACAGACATTTTTTATGAAGGCGATGGACAAAGGAATTACAGACGAAGTTAAGATTAATCATTTATGGAAAAAATATGAAATGTATTTGGAGGAGTAAACTAAAATTTTGTGAAATAAACTAAATTAATAGAGTAATCAAAATTAATGGAATAATTAAAAAAGAATATTGCAAAAAAGGAGAGTATTCATATCAATAAGACATACAAAGAAGAATGTTCAAGTGGATTAAAATGGAAATAGACGAATTTTTGGAAATGGAAAAGGATAAAATGGAAAAGGCTCCAGGTCCGAAGGTTATTATAAAACCAGAAGAAAAACTGGCTGCAAAAGGCCAGACAATGGAAGACCTCATAGATCAAATACGTCTTTTTGTACAAAAGAGGAATTTTAAGCAGGCGGGCATGCTTTACCTTGTTTTAAAAGAGCAGTACAATGAACTTACAAAATCGCAGCTTGAAGAAAAGCACTTTATTCACGATGAGCTTGAGGACATTAATAAGAAGCTTATTGAAATTATGGAGCAGGAAATACAAAATATGAATAGGCAAGAAGCAGCAATAAAAGAACTTCTTCAAAAGGCAGAAGCTTACTTAAAAAAATGGCAGGTTGAGGAAGCAAATAATCTTTACAAGGAAATAAAAATATTATTTAATAAGCTTCCTGCAGTTCTTGATGAAAAGAAATACCGGCTTGAAAATGAAATATTGAATTTTTACAGCAGATTGACAGTTTCATTGACTGCAAAAAGGATAGAAGAATTTGAAAGAATTAAAGGTTTGCTTGAAAATGCGTCAAAGGAAGCATTGAAAGCAGTCGAGCGAAAGGATATACAATATGCAAGAAAGCTGTATGTTAATATGAATAACTTATTTAATTCATTGCCTGAAGGGTTTGTGTATGAAAAGATTTTATTATATAGAAAAATACTTGAAATATATAAGGAAACAGAACTTGAGACAGAAATTGGAGTCTTGTCGCAGCAATTGAAAGAATCTGAAAAAACATTAACTTCAAACATATCTGCAGGTAAAACCGAAAAAAAAGAAGAGCATTCACAGATGCCACGGCCAAGAGGCCTTCCTGCTCCTCCACAGGCTCAAAAACCAAAGAAATAAGTTCAGTTTAATAAAGTAAAAAAGGGGAACCAGTGACAAAAACAGAAGTATTGGATAATTATAAGCTTAATGTTAATAATGTTATAATAGATGTAAGTATAGAAATGGTTGAAGATGAACCTGTTCCTCGTTACACTGTCAGCATTACAAATATGAGCAATACAACAAAGCTTATTCTTGAAAAAATACGTCAGGAATTTGTATCGCAGGTCGGCTCAGGCCTAGTCGAGATATCCGAAGAAAAGAGCCTCGACCAGATAAAAATACAGTTTAGGAAGGAATTGACTGTTCTGTTGAAAAAATATTTTCCATCGTCTGATCAGGAAACTCTTGACATGCTGATGAATTATGTAATTGAACAGAATTTAGGATTAGGAAATATAGAAATTCTGCTTAAGGACGAACAGATAGAAGAAGTTGTAGTAAATTCTTCACATGAGCCGATATGGATATATCATAAAAAATATGCATGGGTAAAGACGAATATAATAATACCTCAAGAAGAAAGAATCCGCCATTTCTCGACAATGATTGGACGCGGTGTAAATAAGGACATCAGTGTTCTTAGGCCATTGTTGGATGCGCATTTGGACACAGGAGACAGGGTCAATGCGACATTGAGTCCGATATCATCAGCAGGCAATACAATCACTATAAGAAAATTCTCAAAAGCGCCATGGACAATCACCCAATTTTTGAAGAATAAAACCATAGATTTTGATGCAGCAGCATTAGTATGGCTGTGCATTCAAAACGAGCTTTCAGTATTGATTTCAGGAGGCACAGGTTCAGGAAAAACGTCCATGCTTAATGTAATCTCAAGCTTCATGCCTTCAAATCAGCGCATAATATCCATTGAAGATACACGGGAATTAAGGCTTCCAAGAACACTTCATTGGGTGCCTCTTGTTACAAGGCTTCCAAATCCAGAAGGCAAAGGAGAAATAACAATGCTTGATTTGGTTGTAAATTCACTGCGTATGCGTCCGGATAGGATAATCATGGGAGAAATACGACGGCAAAAAGAAGCTGAAGTTCTATTTGAAGCAATGCACACAGGTCATAGTGTATATGGAACATTCCATGCGAATGACGCAGAAGAAACAGTTGCACGCCTCATAAATCCTCCAATAGACGTTCCAAAGCTTGTGCTTCCTGCAATGACTGCAATATTGGTGCAGAACAGAAACAGAAGGACAAACACAAGAAGGACTTTCCAGTTTGCGGAAATACTTCCAAGCGGGGAGCCAAATATTGTTCTTCAGTACGATCCTGTGAATGACGATCTAAAGAGAGTAGGTACATTCCAGGTAATCCCAAAAAAGCTTAAGATGTTTGTTGGAATGGATGAAAAAGGAATGCTTAAGGATTTGGCAGAAAAAAGGCAGATATTAAAATATCTTGTTGATAAAGACATAAATGATTTAGATACTATAGGCTCTATTATTTCACAGTATTATAGGGGAACTCTGCTTGTTAAACAACAAGGTAAAGAATAGACAAGAAAAAGAATAGGGGTGTTAGATATTGTTGATATCATACGTCAGGTTGCAGTATACTTTCCAAATATAAAGAAGGAGCTATATCGCGCGCATATAAAAGTTAGATTGGAAGATTTCATAAAAAAAGCATTTGTATTTAGTACTGTTGGTTCTGTGTCGTTATCTGTCTTTTTTGGACTGCTGTTCATGACTTTTGGCGTTTCTCTATTATTCCTTCTGTTAATTCTTCCGGCATTATTTGCTTTCTTCTTTTATTATTACATGCTGACTCCTAAATATATGATAATAAAGAGACAGCGCGAGCTTGACAGGGAAGTCCTGTTTGCAGGAAGATTCCTTCTTGTAAAAGTTCATTCAGGCACGCCGTTAATAAAGGCAATTGAGGAAGGCGCGCAGGGATATGGCATATCAGGAAAATATTTCAAGGAGATACTTGACGATATAAATCTTGGAACGCCTATAGAAAGAGCTTTGGAAAATGCAATGAATTATTCTCCTTCAGAAAAATTTAGAAAAATATTGTTCCAAATAATAACTGCGTTAAAAGTTGGAATTGATATCACAGGACCGTTAAAAGAGACTTTGGATGAGATTACCGCAGAGCAGCTTAATGAAATAAAGCGATATGGCAAAAAATTAAATTCACTTGCAATGTTTTACATGCTTTTAGCTGTGGTCATGCCGTCTTTGGGAATGACAATGTTTGTTGTTATCGGCAGTCTGATTAAACTGCCTATAACTCCGCGTGTTTATATTGGAGTATTGTTCTTCCTTTTCATACTTCAGTTTATATTTGTAATAATATTCAAAGGAACAAGATTAGCGGTGAACTTATGATCAAAATACCTCTTGCAGAAGAATTCGGAAAGGCTTTAGTGCCTAAACGCTTCAGGCCTGACTTGAAAAATTATCTGTATAAAGCAGGAATATACAAGTCGCCTTATGAATATTTCGGAATGCTTTTTTATCTTTCGTTGCTGATAACATTTGTTTTGTATGTCCTTTTCTTATCGGAGTCGCTGAGAAAAATGCATGCAGTATTCACAATAATTGGTTCTTTTTTGTCTTGGACTCTTGTTCCGATACTGATTGTATTGCTCTTCATTGTCATAGTATACTTTTACATAGACATAAGAATTTATACAAGAACGCAGAAACTTGAAGAGATACTTCCAGATTTTCTTTCTTCAGTAAGTTCGAACTTAAAAGGGGGGATGTCATTTGAAAATGCCCTATGGACATCAATCAAGCCAAGGTTCGGCATTTTGTCAAGCGAAATAAGCATTGCAGCAAAAAAAGTCATGACTGGCCATGATATCGACAAGGCATTGCTTGAATTTGCCATGAAATACAATTCGTCAATGTTACGAAGGTCAATTGATCTTATTGCAAGTGAAATTACATCCGGCGGAAAAGTTTCAGACATCCTTGACAGCATTGTGCATAACCTTAAGAAGACAAAAGAATTGAAGGATGAGATGAATGCATCTGTATTGGCATACATGATATTCATATCTGCAATTGTTATATTCATCGCTCCGATATTGTTTGCATTGTCATTTAATTTGCTCTTGGTGCTTAAAAGCGTTACAGGGCTTCTTGCGCAGACGACCACATCAGGAGCAGCGCCTGGGATCTTAGGAGGCATGGGAGAAGTTACAATCAATGAACAGCATTTTATCACGTTCTCAAAAACTGCAATCATACTTATTGCATTATTTTCTTCAATGATAGTTTCGATATTAGAAAAGGGGAGCATTAAATCTGGAATAAAATATATACCAATATTCCTCATATCATCTTATGTGTTTTATCTGTTTGCATTAAAAATATTCACTCTGATATTCGGGGCATTTATACAAGTTGGATGATCATTATTTTAAAGTTGAAGCAAATTGCAATGATTGTGTCTAAAGATTACATTTATTGAATTATGGTTTAATAAAAAATCCCAACCACAGCAAGCTGTGGGGTATTTTTTAATCTCAAACTGAGTTTATTTATTCACAGCAAGCTGCGGAGTATGTACTCATTTTGAGAAATCAAGACTTCGTCCTAGTTATGGCTTTCAGCCATAACGTCGTCCTACATCATTTGAGTAAATTTTTGTGTTTGTGTAGGACGACGTGAGGACTTTAGTCCGAACGAGGACAGAATTTTGAAATAACAACTCCTAAAGTTATTGAACTAAATGAAAATTAAGTTATAATAATAATGGAATTACTGCTAATTCGAAGCATAGCAGAGATTTTGAACGCTTCATATTCCATCTGTATTTTATAACAAACTTTATAAATAACCACTTTGTCACTCATTAGTTATGACAGGACATATTCCAATAATTCAAGATGTAACCTTGACAATGATAGTTCGGGATGAAATAATTAATCCTGCAGGTGGGTTATTGCCTGTTCTCGAATTGCAGGCTCCGCATTATCCTGAAGTTGTCATCGTTGATACAGGCTCTGTTGATGGAACAAGGGAATTGCTTGAACATTTGTCTGGAAGAGATTTTTATCCGCATATTAAAGTTTTTGACCATAGATTTATGGGTTATGCAGATGCCAGAAACTTTGCAAATTCCAAAGTTGGAACGAAATATGCGATGGTTGTGGACGCGGATGAGATAATGTTTCAGGATGATATTGCGAAATTATATGGTTATAGTTTAGGAGAGCCATTGTCACCTCTTGGTATTTATGTTGATTTTATTAATGTTTATACAGTTATGGTGACAGAGGATAAAGGAAGTGGCGGAGGATGGAATCCAAGATGTTACCAAGCAGCTTTTGGTAAATTTCAGCATGAAAAATGGGAAAGGCTAGTGTTTCCTGAAGACAATGGGTTAGTAATGGAAACATATCCATCTAAAAAGGCTGGAGATGCGCTTCCTAAAATATATCATTTTATAGCTGATGATACAGTTAGAAAAAGAGAAGAATGGTATGATCTTATTAGCTGGCATGTCAATGAAGAGAATCCTCCCTCAAGCTGCAAAAATCTTATGTCTTGGAAAAAACCTTCTAGGTATGTCTTGAGACGATATCTCATTGACATTGATGAAGTTATTTCAAGGCTTTTTTCACTAGGAATTGAATTCCCGGATAAAACAAAACAGCGTCTAGAAGAAGTTTTATTAGGTTAATATGCATCAGGTGAATATACCTCATCACTAAACATTTTTCGGCGGTAAAATATTTTTAGCAGTAAACATAATCTTTTATGTCAGATTCATGATAAATTTTTACCATATGGTCTATGTTTCTTTCGTCTTTATTTCTGCTTAATCCTATTCTAAGCAATTCATGCACTGGTTCAATTAATTCTCCTGGAAGATGAGATAGTCTGCTTTTTTGAGGTATAATCTTTTGGTTTCTTATGTCCTCTATTAATTCAAATACGCCCTCAATTTGTAAAAAATATCTTGTTTTTACAGCTTTTGCAAGACATACACTCCATGAAAAGAGATCGCTCCTATAATCAACATCGCCTCCGCCAAGCACCTTTTCTAATGAAATAAATGGAAAAGTTCCATGGAAGTGTCCAATTCTTAACTCTCCAAATCTGTTATTATGCATCAAATCAAAATCACTTAAGTATGCAATTGGATTTTCATCTTCAGTTAATAATACATTTGCAGGTTTTATGTCTTCATGCACCATACCAGCATATCTTAATCCGTTTATTGCATACAGCATTCTCTTTGTTGCAGACATCACAACCCTTAGATAATCATCAGCAATTTCATTTTCTAAAATGTAATCCTGAAGCGTTATCCCCCTTCCTATAAATTCACAAATTACTCCACCATATACTTCGCTTTCCTTTTTCTTTACAGTTATAAGGCCGTAAATAGGAGCAATCCCTTCAATCTGCGCTGTATCATCAGGAACCCATCCAAGAGCAGAATAAATCTTATGCGGCTTTAAGGAGATACAAAATGCATATTCCTTATCGTTGATAACAATCTTGTATATAGACTGCGAAGCGCCAGTAAGTATGCTTTCCTCAATTACAACATCATCTAATTTAAAATCAAGTCCTTCAAAATCACTTCTTGCATAAAAATTAGTATTACGTAATGAAAAAGTTTTTCTAGAAGGAAGAGATAATTTAATAGGTTTTAAATCCCTTCTTTGCCTTTTTCTTAGGTCTTTAAAAATCCTCCTTACTTTTAAATCTAGAGATGTGAATACCATAACAACAGCAGCATGTATTTATTTAAATACTTTTATGGCAATTATACTATAAAATAGCTATATAATATTTGTAATAAACCATATTAAAAATATCATAATAATAAATAAATCACTTTATATGCAGCTCGATAATATCATTATCTATCAATTTATGCTCGAACTTGACAATTTTCTGTCCTTCGTACTTCACTGATTTTCCCCATATCCTTGCGAATTTGAAATTTTTTACAAAATCCTTGTGAAGCTTCTCGCACACGTATTTTATTGTAGAATCTTTTCTTATAATCAATGGAACTTCTAAATCAGCTTTCTTCCCTATTTCCTTGCAATAAATCCTTATCAGATTAAGCTTTTCATAAATCAGATCTTTTAATTTTTCAAGATTTATATCCTTCTCTGCTGATACGCATATGTCAACATTATACTTCCTCTTTAAACTTTCCAGCTCTTCTTTAGAAACTAGATCAATCTTATTCATGACAATAAGGCCAGGGACATATTTTTTGTTGTTTTCGATTACATCGATGAGATCATCTATATTTATGTTTTCCCTTATGACTATGCTTGCGTTTATCAGCCTCATCTCTTTCATAATTGCTTCAATTGTCTTGTTGTCAATCTCAGTTTTGACTGTTTTCCCTATATCTACCCCTCCTTTTGATGTTTTTGTTATTTTGACATCAGGTTTTCTTTTGTTTAATCTTACATTTGCATCATAAATCTCTTTTTGGATAACTTTTACTGCATTAGGCCTTAAAGTGTCCACTAAAATCAAAACCAGCTCGGCGCTTTGTATGCATGCAAGAACTTCTTTTCCGCGTCCAGTCCCTGATGCAGCGCCTCTGACAATGCCGGGAACGTCAAGTATCTGTATCTTTGCGCTGTTGTGCTTCATGACGCCGGGTATAACTTCCAATGTTGTGAACTCATAGCTTCCAACAGGTGATTTTGCGCCTGTCAATTTGTTTAATAAGGTTGATTTTCCTGACGATGGAAATCCTACAAGTATCACTGTCGCATCGCCGGATTTTCTTACATTGTATCCATGGCTGCCTTTTCCAGAGCCTGATCTGGCGATATCCCTCTCTTTTAATTTTGCAACCTTCGCTCTTAGCAATCCATAATGATGCTGTGTACGCTTATTGTACTGCATCTTTGCCATTTCTTTTTCAATTTCCTTTATCTGCTCATTATAGTCTACCATTTTTCATCATTTCGTCAAAAACTTTTTTTTATTGCTTACCTTTTTTAATTGATTTGACATAATAATTTGACACAATCTATCAATATGATATTTAATGCTTATTGTTTATAATAATTACTGTATTTTATATTCATCATAAAACTAGTTTGTCTTAATCTCTTTAGATTATAAGATTAATCTTCTTCCTCATCAAGAAAGCCAAAGTCTATTTTGCCTAATACCATCCCTTTTTTATTTCCCTTGTGCAATCCACTGTTCTTCTCATTATAATAAAAAACAGTCTGCTTAACATCAAACTCTGAATTGTCAAGTCCAAGCATTCTTGTTAATGTTTCTATGATCTCTTTCTCTTTTGGCTTATATTTATTATTAAGCACTATGTCAAACATTATTGTTTCCGAATCTCTCATATAAACAAAATTTTCTGCGTCTTCATTGTCTATTTTGAATTCCCATTTTTCTACATTATAATCCCTGAATAAGCGGGTGATATTTATCCCTATTTTCTTATTCTCTCTTAATATCCTTTTCTGTATCTCTTCCAGAGTCGGCTGTTTTCTTGACTGCAGCTGTTTTATCAACTGCTGCGCCTGATCCCTTGTTTGTGAGTAGTATTCCTCAGTGTATGACATTCCATTATTGTTATAATATGTCTTAAATATGTCCCAGGATTCCTTGTTTTTCCTTGCTTCTATTCGGATATTTAGTCCTTTTTCTATCCTTTCAAATCCAAAACAGTCATCTGTTTCAATTACTTTTTTCCACATATTCATATAATAAACACTAATAATATTTAAATGTTGATGTATCTTGAACTTTTTTTACCCAAAAGTTATTTAACTAATTTTTATAAATACTAAATAATCCCTTTTGTTATGATACAATTAAGCGAAGACGGCAAAGGATTAAGTACAATTGTTCTAACTTGTCTTTTAGGGTTGGCAAGCGGAGCTTTTATCAGTTTGTATAGTAATTCAACAGGTGAAGGCCGCACGCCCGACGGATATACAACTACAATGACTATTATTGGTTTTGGTGTTTTCTATTATGGAATTTCAAAGTCGCAAAAAAGGAAAGTTGATTTGCCAGAATCAGTTATTTCAGGTTTTGCAGCAGCAGGCTCATTTAACATAAGCTATCTTGCAGCAACATACTTCTATGAGATGAGTAAGGTTCTGTAAGAGACTCTAATTAAGTTATATTATCTAGCGAGATTATAGTATCTAGTAATGTTATATTATTAACTATTTCATATAATTATTTAATATAATATAATTTAGTTACTTCCTTAATCTACGCCTTATGAAATAGAATCCTGTAGCAAGTACTCCTACAACGACAAGACCTACAGCTACAGCAATGCTAGGCTTAGGCACATCAGTAGTTGCTGCACCAGTTATTTCTGATACAATTTCTTCTCCTGCAACTCCTTCGTTTGTTTCTTCACTTGTCATTACTTCTTCTTCATCTTCTTCATTTTCAGTTATCTCTTCTGCTTCTATCGATTCATCAGGCGCTGTCGAAACTGGAGTCTCTACGACTATATTTGCAGTAGTACTTGTCGAGGCGGCAGGGCTTCCATGATTGTTGCCTCCGCTTCCACTACCGCCAGATGGTGCAGATCCTGAGCTTTCTTGGCTTTGAGTTGGGCTTCCAAAAATTCCAAAGACACTGAAGTGATTTACTCTAGCCCAAACATAATTATTTGCAGTGTCAACGCCTCCTACAGGGTCGTCGAAGAGTTCCCATGATCCTGAGGTCTCATTATAATATTCAAGCCTTAATGTGCTTTCATCGAGGCCTGAGCTTGTTAGTTCGCTATCTGTGTAATTCATTCTTAAAATCATATAATCAAGATTAGTTTCTAAATCAGATGAGGGTATTGCTTCAATCCATTTGTTAAATGCGCTTAAAGCAAAATTTGCAGTGCCTGGATTTTGGTTGTAAAATTGCACAATGAGATTATCGCTAAGACTCCCTGTACTTTCGTCTGTATGTATTTCAATCTCAAATCCAAGATCACTGCCTAAAGTAGCTTCATCGTCTCCTGAAGTGTCTACATCAAGTTCAATATAACCCTGCATACCTTCTGAAAAATTGATCAGCTTATGTTCAGAGCCGTTCCAGATTGTGATGCTGCAATTGCTGCCGGTAATTTCTCCGCCTAAAGGCACGATCCATCCATCGTAGATCTGTATATTGTTGTCAGTGCATTCTACAGTATCAGTTATTGTCCATTTAACCATGCGAGGTTCCTGATCGAATATAGCATAATTGCCTTCTGCACCATTCCTCACAAAGTTGCTGTTCTGTAAGTTGGCTTCAGAACTTAAATCTACAAATAGACCGGCAAGCTCAGGAACTCCTAGATCACCAGTATTGCAATCTAAATCATCTATACCATTTTCAGTGAAGTTGCTGTCCGTTATAAATGCTAATGTTCCGCTTAAATAAATTCCTTCGCAATTATTCTCTAATGTTGCGTCATTTATCGTAACTTCATTGCCTGAGTTTGTATATATCCCGAAAATATTGTCATGATAATCATCATTGCTTATAGTAAAATTTGTAACTGAATCGCTATAGAATCCATAATAACATTCATTTACTGTGTTATCTTCAAATACATTGTATTCAGGAGAAATCCAATTGCTGTAAAGATAGATCCCATTGCCAGAAGGACCAAATTCATTGTAGCATTTTATAATATTTCCTGAAACTGTGTTATGTTCTGTGCCTATCCTTACGGCTGTATCACTGTTGTCAGTAAGAGTATTTCCTGAGATGATATTGCTTGATCCGACATCTTCATTATTGGTTGCAATCCTTATGCCATAATGAGCATTGCGCTCTATTGTGTTTCCTGAAATTTCGTTGTTTGTTGACTCAAACAATGAAATTCCATTGTATGAATTGTCTGAAACGATGTTGTTTTTTATTTTCATGTCGTCTTCATAATATATTTCAATGCCTGAATAACTGTTATCATGGCCATTGTTGGATATAATGTTGTCTTCTATAATATGACCTATATGACTTATACTATCTGATTGATCTGATGTTTCCCCATCTTCATCATCATCGCCATAAATGTAGATGCCATTGTAAGTATTTCTGCTGATGTCATTTGATGCGATATGCGCGCCACTGCTGTATTTCATCTCAATGCCATACCCTGTTCCTTCAGTGATATTGTTATTTGTTATGACAGCATTGTCTGCATAATAAATATACAGTCCTGATTCACCGCCGCAGTTTTCATCAATATTATTCTGAGTTATTGTAATATTATCACTATCAGTATCTGCATAAATTGCAGCATAGCGGTTATTGTGCATATAAGCATTGCTTATTGTGTTATCTGCAGAAGCTGAGAGGTAAATTCCACCATTGCCTCCGCAGCATTCTTGGTTGTTGTTGCCTATTTCTCCTCCGCTAATAATATTGTTATGTGAGTTTTCCATATGAATGGCTTCATAACTGTTGTAAGTAAATGTGTTGTCTGTCAGCTCGGAGTTTGCAACAGATTCCATAACGACTCCATAATCATTACTGCTGATATCATTATTGAGGATGTTTGCATTATCTACCTCTGTCATGTGGATACCTGAGAAGCCATCCATGATAACTCCATTATTTGTGATGGTATTGTCTAGTATGACAGCATCTGCAATATTATTTAATTCAACGCCTGTTTGAAAATCGCGGATAATGCAATTTTTTATAACAAGACTGTCTGCACCATCAGCATATACTCCTGCGCCTGAGCCATCACCTGAGATACTATGTCCATCGCAGTCTAGCGTAACACCGCTTTCTTCAACTATTAAGCCGTCACCTGAACAGCTAATGTCTTCTGTTAAAATATAATCGTCTGCAACTCTTTCTCCGCAGCTGCATGTTCCATATTCTCCTCCGCAGACATCTATGGTAAAGCTTGCTTCGTTATTTGCATTGTTTCCTAATTCTCCGCCAAAATCTGTAGCCTCTGCGGTTAATGTATGATCTCCTTCTTCATCTACAAGATCGAATGAGCATCTCACTACATCCCATCCAGGAGTTTCTCCTGTGCATAAATTGAATATGTCAATAGCATTATAATGGAAGCGTTCTACACCATCAACTAATATTTTAATGTCGCTGATTTGGGTGCCTGTGCCGTCTATTGTGACATCTGCGTTATATCTTATATTTGCAGTGTCGCCATCTTGCGGTGTATTTATAATGATTATTGGAACAACATTATCTGTGATATCGTATTGCGAGAATCCGTCTACAGTGAATGTCAAGTCGCTGTTAGGAATGCTTATGAACAATCCCTCATCTTCTACAAGATATGGTTCATTATTTACAAAGCTGTCTACTCTAACTTCACCTGAACCTGCTATTTCAGGCTGTGTAGCAAATGGAAGGCCGTATAATGTGACGGTCGCTATAGTGTCGAGCAGTGCAAAAGCGTCAGTATCTACAAAAATATAGCTGTCTCCATAACTCATAGGTGGAGTTATGTATGGTACAATAGCTTGGGCAATATTTCCGAGATTGCTTAATGTTGCTTCATCATTAAAATTTAAGGATGCAAAATTAATGGTAACGAGTTTCTTGAATGTATCTCCCCATGGTAATTCTCCAGTATCAGTATTGCACGCTTCTGAGCCGTTTCTTTCCACTTCTACAATAAAATTGACATCCTCAAAATTGCTGACTTCGCAGAAATTTGTGCTTGCCTCACCATGTTTCTCACATGCATTTGTCGAGGAAATTGTGGTCATATTGTAAAGCACGATGTTCATAATATCTATTGTAGAAACTGTAATCTCGCCGGATACTGCATCTTTTACGTTTATAATCACAGGGCCAGAAACAAAGTTGCTGTCTTGAGCAACATCAGCTACATTGCATGAACCAGTCCATGTGATATCGTCTTCTGTGTCAAGATCAATAACTGGGGTGCCGCTGCCGTCGCAGTCTATGTTTTCGCTGATATCTGAAAAGTCTGCACTGACATAATCAATATTTTCTTCTGAGCTTACTTCAACATTAAGATGTACAATATCATTGCCGTCACATGGAGAATAGAATAAGTCTTCTTCATCGACATACACATCATCAATGCTAGGCTCAGCATAAATAGGCAGAGCAATAAGAACCATAAATATCATAAATATAATTAAATCCCATGTAAATTTTATAATTTTCATAACAAACGCCCACCAATACCTAAATACTAATTTTAAATTATCAATTATATAAACTTGTAATTATATTATAATTAAAATGAAGTTTATATATATAATTAAGTTATTAAATCTATCAGATGTGCACAATTGATTAATAAACTTTTGTATTTTTGTGGACTATGTAGTTGAGAAGTCGCATCAATGTAGTTGAGAATGTAATATTAAGTAAGTCGCATCAAAATTCAAATAAATTTATTTAATAAATGTAAACAATAATACAGATGTAAAATGTTCAAAAAGATTGTGTATAATCTAACAATAAATAAATGCTCAAGACTTTGTCCTCCCTCGTTTCACTCGGTCGTTCTACATAATTATACTGGACGACGTGAACTCTGTAAGAGCGAACGAGGACAAAGTCTTGAAAAATAATAGATTTCACTAATTTTAAAACGGTTTCATACAATTTGCTATTTACTTTTAACTTCTAACTTAACACATATTTGAAGAATTTATTAAAGATATCAGAAAGACGACGTTATTATTATGTATAATCACAAAGAAACCGGTTTTTAATCTTATTACTTTACTTTAACTATCCTGAAAGAGCATGGCAGTTTGTATGACGCACGCTTCAGCGCAAGCTTTGCAGTCTCCTCTTGTTTTTCAGGAACCTGCACAGAGATCACTGGTTGTCCAACTCTGACTTGCGCAGCTAATCCTATAGGCTTTCCATATGCCTTCTGCATACCTGTGCTCATTCTGTCTGCGCCTGCTCCAGTTGCAAGCGGATTTTCTCTAAGAATATGATGCGGGTAGATCCTTATTTTCATATTGAATCCTGTTTTGCCTAATGTTTTTTCCAGATGTCTTAAGGACGACATTCTTGCAGATTCAATTGAATTATGCCTTATCTGTATATTGTTCATTGAAATCAAATCAAATTTGATAGGGAATTGCTTGTTTAATGCTCCCATATCATACCTTACAATCTTGTTTACAGGAGCGGATTTTACATAATTCTTGTTTTTATACTTTGACCTTCTGGTATACGGCCTTTCAATCCTTCTATAAGAGATTGCTTTTCTTAATTTTGCCATAGCAAGAATGATTTTTGATTTCTTTATAAATTTTGTGCTGGGTCAGACCCTGTCCAAAAAATCACCAGCAAAAATGGGACAGAACCGCATGATCAGCGCTCTCAATCATTGGGTACTCTTAAAACTTTGAATCCATATCCGCCGCTGTCGGGTGCTCCCATGGTGACACGCACAACACTAATTTCTCCACCAACATTTCTCCTGAGCAATAGTGCTGTTTCAGCGTTGCTTGGCTCATCAAATATAGCCTGTTCTCTAAGAGTGCCGTCTACAAGAGTAGAAATGACTAACTCACCATCCTGTGTGCTTGCAGATTCAGTCCATGATTGCGACTTGCCTCCTTTCAACTCCACAGCGTCATGCACGACGGAATCCGTACCAATGCCTGTAAATGCTAAGCGGGATGCTGCTGAGACTGCTGTAGCAGCGTTGAACAATCTAATGTGAGTTCTCGTGCCTGTAGCTGTCCTCAATAATAAAAGTTCATCATCCAGTGTATCAGTAACACCAGTCCCTAGAATAAGTCCACCATCACCAGTCGAAACGAATCTTGCGATGTTTACGTCATTCCCATTTTGGAGAAGTCTTATTCTTAAATCTGTGTTATCAACAATGCCAGCAAATATAGATTTCACAATAACATCTATAGCAGCAGACAATTTCTGCGTAGCGAATGAGCCATCTGCATTTGGATGAACAAAAGAAGCGCGAACTGCATCACCGACGACAGCACCGCCGTTTGCTCCGCTTCCACCAGCTGCAAGCACAATTGGGCTTGAAGAACTTCCAGGTTGGCCAAAGAATATAGCAGCAGGTGAACTGAATTCCCCAATATTGTTCATAGTTCCTACTAAAAGCTTACCTTCAGTGCATGAAAAACATTCGCTTCGTGCATAAGGAGTTTGGATCTTTCCTATCGGTGGTGTTCTGGCAGGTATAGCTTGGTACGCATGTCCAGTTAAGGCAGAGTCTTCTTCAGAAGTCACATCAATCTCTTCATCTGATGATTCTAAATCAGCAAAAGCTCCTTCTTCTGTTAGCTTAGGACTACATGCAACTAAGAATACAGCAACAATCAGCAAACTTAAAACAGCAAAAAACGATATTTTCATTATCAACACCTCATTTTAAAGAAAAGAATTTTTTCTTTATATTTTTTTTGTTATCATCTTTAGCTAAAATAGAATTTGACAAAAATATTTATTCTATTATGCTACAGCTTACTTTAGCTAAATAAGTATAGACAACAAATAAATTTATAAATTCTCTATTTTCTCAATGAACTAAATGAAACGAAGTTCGAGAGCTTGGAAGAAAAAAAGGCAGATGCGTTGGAAATGGAGAAAAAAACGCATGAGAAAAGAAATGGCAAAGAGAGCCGAGAAATAGAAAAAAAATAGAAAAGTATATAAATCAAGTCATAGTCAACACAAATATGTTTTTAAATCACCTCCTATTCTTAAATATGTATACATTAGGAAACTTATGTATGAATTTGGTTAATGAAATAAGTCAATTCTATAATATCAATTGCGATACGTACCAATAAAGTATGTAAACAGGATTTCTAGTTATTATCTAGTTATTAATTAGCAAGTAATCTAGAGCAAATACCCGTTGATCCTGCGGGAGTTTGCTGCTATGAGGATTCGACTAAGCCATGCAAGTCAAGGGGTTCTTCGGAACACCGGCAGAATGCTCAGTAACACGTCGATAATCTACCCTTAGGTTCGGAATACCTTCGGTAACCTGAGGTTAAAACTGAATAGAAGATATTTCCTGGAATGGTGTATCTTTTAAACGTAAGGCCTAAGGATGAGTCGGCGGCTGATTAGGTAGTTGGTGAGGTAATGGCTCACCAAGCCCGAGATCAGTAGGGGCCGTGAGAGCGGTAGCCCCGAGAAGGGTACTGAAAAACCGACCCTAGCCCCACGGGGTGCAGCAGGCGCGGAAACTTTACAATGCACGAAAGTGCGATAAGGGAATCCTCAGTGCTTATGCTTAGCATAGGCTTTTTTCAAGTGTAAATAACTTGAAGAATAAGTGGTGGGCAAGATTGGTGCCAGCCGCCGCGGTAACACCAACGCCACAAGTTGCAAACACATTTATTGGGCCTAAAGCGTTCGTAGCTGGTTTGTTAAATTCTTTGTGAAATCGTTGTGCTTAACATAACGGCGTGCAAGGAAGACTGGCAGACTAGGGACCGGGAGAAGTCAGAAGTATTCCAAGGGGAGCGGTAAAATGTTATAATCCTTGGAGGACTACCTGTGGCGAAGGCGTCTGACTAGAACGGATTCTACAGTGAGGAACGAAAGCCAGGGGAGCAAAACGGATTAGATACGAGAAATTCTCGTGAATTTCTGGAATTAGCTCGTGAATTTGCTAAAAAAACTACTTCACGAGAGAAATACAGAAATAAACTATATGAGAATTCACTCGCTAATTACCCGAGTAGTCCTGGCCGTAAACGCTGCAAGCAAGGTGTTGCATATCTTAAGTAGGTATGCAGCGTCGAAACGAAGGTGTTAAGCTTGCCGCCTGGGAAGTACGGTCGCAAGGCTGAAACTTAAAGGAATTGGCGGGGGAGCACCACAAGGGGTGCGGCGTGCGGTTCAATCTAACTCTACTCAGAGAATCTCACCAGGAGCGACTGCAGTATGAAAGTCAGTCTAAAGGGCTTACTTGACGAGCCGAGAGGTAGTGCATGGCCGCCGTCAGCTCGTGCCGTAAGGAGTCCTGTTAAGTCAGGCAACGAGCGAGACCTGTATTCACAATTGCTAACGAGCATTTTTGCGATCGAGCACATTGTGAGGACTGCCCTCGAAAGGGGGAGGAAGGTGCAGGCAACGGTAGGTCTGTACGCTCCGAATCTTCTGGGCTACACGCGCGCAACAATGGCATGGACAATGGGCTACGACTCCGAAAGGAGAAGTTAATCCTCTAAACCATGTCTTAGTTCAGATTGAGGTTTGTAATTCAGCCTCATGACGTCGGAATCCCTAGTAATCGGACGTAATCAACGTCCAGTGAATGTGTCCCTGCTCCTTGCACACACCGCCCGTCAAACCAACCGAGCAGGGTTTTGATGAGGCTTTGTTTTTGGACAAAGTCGAATCTAAGCTCAGTGAGGTGGGTTAAGTCGTCACAAGGTAGCCGTAGGGGAACCTGCGGCTGGATCACCTCCTTTTTTTTATTTTATGATTAATACGAATAATTATTAAAAATGATTATTAATATTAAATATGCTTAAAATAAAGAATACGTTTAAAATAAATATTAAGTCAGACAACTTAAAGACGAAAATAAAGACGAAAAGACTTAAGTACAAACTTAAGTAAAAATAATTTAAGTAAGAATGATAATAGATAATTATCTATTTTATCTATTACTAAAAAGATATTAAAGAAAAAAAAGGTTTATTTCATTAACCATTTTTATTTTTTAATTTAACATAACTAAAATAATTTCATTTCACATGTCAAAAAGAAATCAAATAACAAAAATTGTCGGACTAAAGTCTGAGGTATTAAACCACGACAATTTTTAATAAGAAAATCACAAGAATGTTATGATCATAGGGCTCGTAGCTCAGTCTGGTAGAGCACCTCCCTTGCAAGGAGGGGGCCTCGGGTTCAAAACAGCCTTTTAAGAAAAGGTTGACGAAAACAACTAAAGTATGACATTTGCTTTGCAAAGTCATACGAGTAACGTCATAAGCCTATCTTTAGGTCATGAAAGTCCCGACGAGTCCATGGTTTGTTATAATCATTAAATGCAATGCATCATCTAAACAATGATGTATGAAGGGTAGAAATGTGCTAAAAAGATTATTAGCTACTATTTATGAAGCCAAGCATAAGAGAAAAGCAGTAAATTCAAAAGAATTTCTGGTATAATTGTACCTTAGAGTTTTGAATAAATTATTAAAAATTGCATTTGGTTAAACTTATGTAATTTTTAATCACAAAAACCGCAAATGTGGTTTTTGTTATGTAAGCTATTAGGTGGATGATTCGGTTTGTTTTGCTGATGAAGGACGTGACAAGCGACGATATGCTTGGGCGAGGCGCATGTAGCCATTGAGCCCGAGATTTCCGAATGTGACTTCACAACAACTCCGAAAGGAGAAGCAACGCAGGGGATTGAAACGTCTTAGTACCTGCAGGAAAAGAGACCAAAAGGAATGCCGTGAGTAAGAGCGACTGAAAGCGGTAGACGGCGACCTGAATATTGCATAGCAATATGTAATAGATGTGGGCGTATGCTTTAGTCATTTTGTCGACTCGAATTTCTTTGGAAAATGAAACCTCAGAGGGTGACAGTCCCGTAGAGGAAGATAAGATGATTGCCGGCATACTAAAGAGTACCCTTTACCGGATACTAAAGGGGAATATGGGAGTATCAACTTCCAACCGTAAATACAAAACAAGTCCGATAGCGAATAGTACCGTGAGGGAACATTGAAAAGCACTCTTAGCAGAGAGTTAAAAGATCCTGAAACCTAATAGTTATAGTGCGATAGGGCTTTACGGAGTTCTATCGTCCGTTTCGAATAACGTGCCAGGGAGTTTTTCCATATGGCGAGGTTAAGTCTTTATGAGACGCAACCAAAGCGAAAGCAAGAGCCCGCAGTTCACGAGGGGCGTGGTATGAAAGTGCCATAAGTCATATGGGAATGACCCGAAGCGAGACGATCTAATCCATGGTAGGATGAAGTGGGGGTAAAACCCTGTGGAGGTCCGAAGAGGTGCTATGTGCAAATGCTCTTCTAACCTAGGATTAGGGGTGAAAAGCCAATCGAGTCTCGAGATAGCTGGTTCCTATCGAAGTTGGCCGCAGTCAAGTCTTTACTGAGACAGTATGAATTGTAGAGCGACGGATAAAAGATTTAGGGGGAGAGATCTCTCGGTCTTCTGTCCAACTCCGAATGTTCATACGTCATAGAAGTGAGGAAACGCGGATACGGGGTAAGCTTGTATTCGGAGAGGGGAACAACCCAGACTGCAGTTAAGGTCCCTAAATACTAGTTAAGTGCGAACGGGTGAAGAGTGTCTTTCTACAAAGACAGCAAGGAGGTTGGCTTAGAAGCAGCCATCCTATAATAAGTGCGTAACAGCTTACTTGTCAAGTAGAAAGGTATCGAAAGTGGACGGGGCTAAACTAGTTACCGATACTGTAGGCAGCTGAAAAGCTAGCGGTAGATAGGCGTACATTATGGGCAGAAGCATGTCAGTGATGACGTGTGGACCGTAATGTAATGAGAATCCTGGTGGTAGTAAGATCATAGCGGTGTGAGAATCACCGCCACCGAAAGGGCAAGGGTTCCTTGACAATGTATGTCAGTCAAGGGTTAGACGATCCTAACTTAACTCCTAACAGGATGTTAGGGAAAGGGAAACTGGTTAATATTCCAGTGCTTCAAAAATATGCGTGGCAACACAAGGTTAATTTCTGACATTTTGGGCTAGATGCACCTGTTCTGTCGAGCAGGCTAATGCGGATATGTCTGGGGAGTATCATCATGATGAGAACCAGAGAAAAGTGCAGAACGGTATGCCTTATGGCGTATTGTATTGATGCCTAGAGTTCATAAAAAAGGAATTAGCATAAATTTTTTGAAATCGTACCCAGAACCAGCACTGGTGCCCCTGGGTGAGAAACCTAAGGTGTGTAAGCTTAATCTAGCTAAGGGAACTCGGCATATTGGCCCTGTACCTTCGGTATAAAGGGTCCCTAGATTTGTACTTGTATAAGTGCAATGCTAGGGTGCAAATGTCAAGTTGGTCCGACTGTTTAACAAAAACTTAACCTCTCGCTAGCTTGTAAAGGTGTGTATGGGAGGTGACGTCTGCCCAGTGCCAGTACTTTAAGCTTCGGTTCAACGAAGTTAAGAGCTGGTAAACGGCGGGAGTAACTATAACTCTCTTAAGGTAGCGTAATACCTTGTCGTTTGATTGACGACTCGCACGAAGGGCGCAACGAGATCAACACTGTCCCTAGCAAGAAGCTTCTGAAAACTCTATTCTGGTGCAAAGGCCAGAGAATTCCAGTGGGAAGCGAAGACCCCGTGAAACTTTACTGTAGTCTGTAGTTGTGGTATTGAGTGTGATGTTTAGCGTAGATGGTAGTCGCTATGTTTCAGTCGTCAGGCTGGAAATAGACAAAAATGAAACACCATTCTTCACAAATGATATCGCTTACTGATAGCAATATCAGGACACCTATTGATGGACAGTTTGGCTGGGGTGGCACGCCGTCGAAAGGATATCGACGGCGCCCAAAGGTTAGCTCAATCCGGTTGGAAATCGGATGTAGAGTGCAAGAGCAAAAGCTAACCTGATTGATACCTTAATAATATGGGTGTCAAACACGAAAGTGTGGTCTAGCGAACTCCAGTACTTTATTGATGGGAGTCTGGAATGACAAAAAAGTTACTCCGGGGATAACAGAGTTGTCCCGCCCGAGAGCTCGTATCGACGGAGGGGATTGATA
>Ga0209541_10003485_pt1 | contig 28846 bp, 23 predicted proteins | sample RifCSPlowO2_01_FD_184027 | JGI IMG/M metagenome (GOLD analysis project Ga0209541, IMG submission 184027) | Groundwater microbial communities from Rifle, Colorado - Rifle CSP2_plank lowO2_0.1 (SPAdes) (version 2) | ecosystem: Environmental > Aquatic > Deep subsurface > Groundwater | place... | reverse complement strand
TTTAATGTAATGGAACGGGATCTTTTTTTGGAAAATATTAGTGAGTTTAAACCGCAAGCTATTGGTTTGACCTCAATGACTTCGACTTTGGAAAATGCTATGGAATTAATTAGGGAGGCGAAGAAAATAAATGCAAAAATAATAACAATTTTGGGAGGCGTGCATGCCTCGGCTTTGCCGCGGGAGACTATGGAAGAAATTACTGAGTTAGATTATTTGGTTTTTGGAGAAGGTGAAGTTACGTCGGTCGAACTTGCGACATGCTTAGAAAAGGGTGGGTCGTTATCTGAAATAAAAGGCATTGTGTATAGGAAAGATGGCCAAATTATAAAAAATGAACCACGTGAATTAATAGAAGACATTTCTACTATCCCTTTCCCTGCGAGAGATTTGGTTCCTGTGGAATTATATGCCAAGCAACACGTGACACGTGGTTTTTCTCGTAGAGAAATGAGAATCGTTGAATTTTTTACGAGTCGCGGGTGTCCGAATCAATGTATTTTTTGTGCGGGGCATATCAATTATGGAATGAGATTGAGATTCAGAAGTTATGAAAATATCGTTCAAGAATTAAATGAATGCATAACTAAGTATGGTATCACGCATGTTTCTATTGAAGATGATACATTTACTATTAATAAAGTTTTGGTACGGAGTTTGTGTGTATTTTTTAAAAATCATAATTTAACATGGAATTGCTATGCGCGGGTGAATACAGTAAATTTTGAATTATTGAAAATGATGGCCGACAACGGCTGTAAGAAAATTGCTTTTGGGGTAGAAAGTGGCAGTCCAGAAATATTGATAAAAAATAAGAAGGGTATTTTGGTAGAGCAGGCAGTTGAGGCGATAAAAAATGCCAAAAAAGCCGGCATCAGATATGTGGAATGTGATTTTTTAATTGGATCTCATATTGATGAAACGTTGGAAGATGTCGAGAAAACTAGAAAATTTATTTTTAAATTAATGCCAGATTTTCTCGCCCTTTCAGTAATGTGTCCATATCCAGGTACAGAAATATATCAGATGATGCTAAGTGGGGGGTTGTTGGATAAGCGGCCTGATTGGTCGCGTTTTGTGGTTTACGGCAATGTAAAAAGATATGAACGTATAACATATCTAAATTCGGAACAAATGATAAAGTTGCAGCATGGGATCCTAAAGGAATATTATAGTTCTCCCAAGTATATTATGTCTCAAGTGGTGCAGATTAGAAGCTGGAAGGAGATTAAATATTTTTCAAAGTTAGGTATCATTTTTTTCAAGAGTTTTATACTTAATATCGGGAATTAATAGCTATGTTGACTGTTGGAAGCGTTCAAGGTAAACTTAGTTATGTTGTGATTTTGTAAGCAAATTTTATGGAATATATAGTTTTTTCTCAGCCAGAAATTACAGAAGGAGATGTCATTGCAGTTTCTGATGTGTTGCGTAGTAAGTGGATTGGAAAAGGACCAAAAACGACGGAATTAGAAGATGTCTTTAAGAAAAGAGTGGGCGCTGAAGGAGCAGTGGGTTTAAATTCTTGCACAGCCGCCCTTTTTTTAGCTTTGAAAGTTAACGATATTGGATCGGGCGACGAGGTAATTACTACACCTTTAACTTTTGCCGCCACAGCGAATGTGATAGTGCATGTGGGGGCTAAACCTATTTTTGTCGATATAGATAGAAAAACTTTTAATATTGATGCTGCGCAAATTGAGAAGGCCATAACTCCGCGAACAAAAGCGATTATTCCAGTACATTTTGCCGGTAGACCGTGTGATATGGATGAAATTATGTGTATCGCAAAAAAAAATAAATTAAGGGTGATTGAAGATTGTGCGCATTCTATTGAATCAGAATATCATGGCCAGTTGTGTGGCAGTTTCGGTCAAGCGGCTTGTTACAGTTTTTACGCTACTAAAAATATTACCTGCGGCGAAGGAGGAATGTTGGCTTTAAAAGGAAAAAGTGAATTTGAACGAGCGCAAATTCTTAGTTTGCATGGGTTATCTCATCATGCGTGGACTAGGTATGACAAGGAGGGATCTAATTTCTATGAAGTTGTCGAGCATGGTTACAAATACAACATGCATGATATTTCGGCCGCTTTGGTTTTGTCTCAATATGCGCGCATTGAAGAAAATTGGAAAAGGAGACAAGCTAACTGGAATAGGTATATGGTCGGATTGAAAGATGTAGTTGGTATATCATTACCGGCTGAAGTAGGATTGGGAATCAAGCATGCTTGTCATCTTTTTACGATTCTGTTAGATATAAATAATTTAAAGATATCTAGAAATGAATTCTGTTCATTATTAAAGGAGAAGAATATTGGTACCGGCATACATTTTTTAACTTTGCACACGCAGCCGGCATTTCAAGAAACTTTAGGTCATACCCCCAGTTTACCTAACGCTGAATTTGTTTCAGAGCGTACAGTTTCCATACCTGTACAACCTTCTCTATCATCTGTTGAAGTAGATTACATTATAGACACGATTAAAACCGTTATCAGTGAAAATTTCAAATAAATTTGATATGGAAGACAATTTCAAAGATTTATCCATAATAATAGCATGCTATAACGAAGAGCCGCATCTTGAAGCAAGTGTTGGAGAGATTAAGAGGGTTTTGAATGCTACAAAATATACCTATGAATTAATTTTTATTGATGATTGTAGTAAAGATAAAACATGTGATATTATTAAAAATATTTGTAAAGATAATCCGACCTATAGATATATATTTCATGAAAAAAATGTTGGTCGTGGCGGTACGGTAAAAGAGGGGTTGCTATCTGCAAATACAAAATTTGCTGGTTTTTTAGATATAGATTTAGAAGTTCACGCTCGCTATATTCCAAGTATGATAAGAGCTTTAGAGAATGGTGCTGATGTTGTCTGTGCCAACCGTATTTATAATTTTACATTTGATTTTATTAACCTATTGCGTACGATTTTAAGTAGGATCTATAAAAGTTTTTTTACTCATTATCTATTAGGGATAAAATTTTCTGATCCAGAAGCTGGTTATAAATTTTTTAATTCATCTTCAATGAAGGAGGTGATTCAAGCGACCGAGGACGAAAAATGGTTTTGGGATACGGAAATTATAGCACGCGCAGAAAATACACAAAAAAGAATAGATGCAGTGCCAGTAGCATTTGTGCGACGTCCAGAGAAGAAAAGTACAGTGAGATTGATTCCAGATATTTATGCATATTTAAAAGCGATAAAAAAATTTAAACACAATCTGTTGATTTAGGTGATATTTATGTTTTGCTTCTCAAAAAATTTTTTATTAATATTTAGAATTTTCACATGCTTCATCGTGTCTATTTTTATATTAGCTCAAGTAGTTGATGTTTGCGCGGATGAAAGTCCTGGTGGGTTTAATACTGACCGCATCGAAGAAGAAGATAAAATGATGGTGCCTTTGGATAAAATGGATGAGGTTTGGAATTATTTAAATGAGCGTTATATCAAAAGTAATAACATGCTATCGTCTATTGACCCCCTCTTGGAAGCCTCAATGAGTGAAGAAGAATTTTTTGATACATATTTTGATACTGCTGATTTAAAATTTTTTGCCACACAAGGAGGAGTGCGCTATCGAAAAAGAAAGATTTTGTCTGACCCTGAAAATAAAAAAAATAATTTAGAACTAATTCAAATTAAAAAAAGTGGAATTTCAAATAATCCTACGGACAGGACGGAGATAAAATTTCCAGTTGAACCGCCTGTCCAAAAAAATTCATTAACCGATTTGCATCCTTTGTTGGGATTAACGAGTGGTCAGGATAGAACAGATTTGGAGACTAGATTGAATAACATGGATGTGAACCCCCTATCATTAAAACCTGTATTAACCTTACGAGATTATAGAAAAAGAATATATATAACTCGCGATGGTCAGCCTTTTATAACCATTAGTTTAGATCGTGTTGTGAGCACGCTTATGTGGTTAAAAGTGGATTACGGAGAGATTGAATATGAATTGAACGAGATGTCATTTACTTCTGGTGATGTTGATACGCGTATATATTTACAAAAAGTCAATGATACTATTATTAGTGATTTAAAAAATAATTTTCCATATATCCAACAAGATCTGTCGCCTAAATATAATAAGATATTTGAAAAATTTAATGACCAGCTGCCTGGGCTAAAATTTTTATTCAGAATCAATTTATTAGATAATTATTCCTTTTTTTTAATGGTGTTATTTTTTTTAATTTTATTTCCAGTGGGATTGCTTATATGGTATTACCGGTGGAAAAATAAAAAAAATATAAATTTGGGAATTTAATTGAAACCTATTCATTTGTATGATCGGCTATAATTATTATTTAAAATTATTTTTAAAAATAATAGTAACACTTATTTTTTTAGGCAATATCGTCGGTTTACTTATTTTGAGTTATGTTTATTTTAATGGACTGAATAAATGGCAGGTTATTTCCGCTATTCCCGCTGGTCCTCGACGTGCTGGTAAAGCGATCATTGATTTTGTTCAGGAGCTGCCTTATTTGAAGTATCATTTTTTTGATCATGGGTTACCGGAGTATGAATTGTTTATAAAAAGGGACAACATTGCTAAGCTGGATAATATGCTTATTGATCCCACTACTAATGATTATATAAAGTTGTTGGCTTCAGATGCGCAAATCAAGGTAGGTGGCACCCTAATGTATAAAAATCGAGAATATGAAGTAAAAGCTGGATATCGCGGTCGACAGGCTGACCATTGGTTGTGGCCAAAAAAATCATGGGAAATTGATTTTAAAAAATTTGATAGTCAAAATACATTGGAAAATTTTGAACTGATCGTACCCAGTACGCGCGGATTTGCTGCTGAGGCTCTAAATTTTTATCGGGCGAGAAAATTTGATTTAGCGGTTCCAGATTATGAATTTGTTTGGTTGAAATTAAACGGAGAGGATAAAGGAGTATATTTTAAAACCGGTCCGGTAGAGAAATATTTAACAGATGCTGATAATTTATTTTATCGCGAAGGTAATTATTTGGATGCCTTATTTGGAAAATTTGAAAATTCTTATTCAAAATGGCGTGGGAAGGAGGATGGGGAGAAGGAGGAAAAAAAAGTTGATTATGCTAAATTATCCCTTTTTTTGGATCTGCTGAATGGGGATCAGGAGAAGTATAATAAAATTATTTGGCAGATAATGGACAAGGAAAATTTTGTGAATTGGGCGGTATTTACTACCTTGGCTGGGAGTACGCATCAGGATTGGATTCACAATATACGACTTTATTTTAATGAGGATTCAAATAAATTTCGAATAGTCCCGTTTAATGTAGAAATCTGGCCTTGGATTTCTCCAGACGCATTGTTTGTGGATTATAATCCTATGGTTACTAAGGCCTTATCCAACGATGTTTTTTTATTGGATTTCGAAGAAAGGATTTGGAATTATGTTAGTGATGAAAAAAATATAAAAGCAGATTTAGACGAATATGATCGGATTGTATCTAGGGTTCGGACTGCTTTTTTGCAAGATACCTTCGATACGTTTGGCAGTGAACAAGTAGAAAGTATTCTGGCAGGGACGCGACGAGATATTTCTAACAATGCTAACATTATTAGAAAAATTTTAGATAGCGCCGAGATTAATATCTTATTATCAATTTTTTCATCTGGTCAAAATAATGACCAAAGTAATGTATTTTATAAAATACAAGATCAAATTAAAAGTAATAGTATTTTACAATGGAGCGGATTTACTTTATCAGGATTAATTAGAGCGGATTATAATTTAGAAATGTATGCCGACCAAAACGGTAATGGACAGTTAGATAAATTTGATGCACGTGTGGGATATTTCAGATATGATCATGGGGATAAAAAATATTATTTTTCTCCTACCACTCTACATAATATTTATCCAAAATTTCTGTTGCCTGATCCGGCGGGGGAGCCATACAAGAATCAGTTCTCACCCAATACACCGCTTGTGCCATTGGTTCAAAATAATATTTTTTTTATAAAGACTAACATTCCTCTTGAAACTAATCTTAAGGATGTAGTAATTGAATCTCATTATTTAAATATTATAAGTGGTTCTAAAGTTGTGGCTAGCGAAGCGCGTTTAATGGATTTTAGAAGTGTGCCTAAAAGCTGGTTGTGGACGGCGTCAAACTAAGGATATAAATAAAATTGAGAGATATATGGCTAAAAAACCGTTTGAAACAAATAAATTATTTGTATCTACCGATGATCAAAAAATTATTAAATTACATTTTCAAAGATTTGAATTTAAGTATTTGATTGATTTGGAAACAGTGCAGAAAATTAAAAATTATATATTTCCGTATGTAATAACGGATCAGTACGCTGTAGGAACTCAAAATCTTTGTTATGAGGTGGTTAGTCTTTATTATGACAATCCATTATATTATTACTATTATGAAAAAATGGATGGCGTAAAGAATAGAAAGAAGATTCGTCTGCGAACCTATCGTAATGATGATCGGTGGGCAGGAAATATTTTTTTTGAGATTAAACGCAAGAATGATGCCGTTGTTCTCAAAGATCGTATCTGTCTATCCAGAGAAGATTATCGTTATTTTTTGTCTGATGATAGTTTGCCTACTGTTGGTGAAACTTCTCGGAAAATCATAGAAGAATATCAGCAAGAGAAAAAAATGCGTGCAATTACACCCAGATTACTTGTTACTTATGATCGCGAGCCGTATTTGGGAAGATTTAGCCCTAATTTTCGAGTCACATTTGACAGTAGAATTCGGGCTATGGAAAATGATGACTTATATTCTCTGCAGGGGGGTTGGCGCGAGATCTATGAAGGGTTAACTGTAATGGAAATTAAATTTACAGGATTATTACCTTCTTATATACGGGATGTCATTCAAAAATTTGATTTAGAACGTACCGCCTTTTCCAAGTATTGCCACGGAGTTGAATGTTGTGGTAGTGTGATGGGGGTTCTTCCGACTTCCTTACCAGCCTATTATTTACGGAGTGATTTAATGCAATTAAACGAATTAATATAATATATATGGAAAATTTATTTAATGTTGCTTCTTTTGGTTCTAGTGTCAGTGTGGCTCAGGTTTTACTAAATATCGCTTTAAGTTTTGCGTTATCGTTGATTGTCGCTGCTGTTTATAAATATACCCATAGGGGGTTATCATATTCTCGTTCTTTTGTTTTCACGTTAATTTTGATGAGTATCGTTACGAGTGTAATAATGATGATAATTGGAAATAATATAGTACGTGCTTTTGGATTGTTGGGCGCTTTGTCAATAATTCGTTTCAGAACGGCTGTAAAGGATACGCGAGATACTGCATTTATTTTTTTTACATTAGCAGTCGGAATGGCTGTTGGCACAAACAGCTACAGCATAGCTATAGTCACTACATTATTTATATCCTTAATTATTTTAATATTGGAAAAAGTAAATTTTGGTACAGTGCGTAAACATGAGTATGTCTTATCTTTTGAATTTGATCAAGCTAAAAATACTCAGGATTTATTAGTGATGATTTTTAAAAAATATTTTAAGAATGTTGTTCTTCTAAATATTCATTCTAAACAATCTGGAGCAATAGCTGAGATGGTTTATCATGTTAATTTTATTAATGATGATCAGCGGGGAGAAGTAGTGCGCGATTTGTCTACTATAGAGGGGGTGGGCAAGATAAATTTAATCACTTCTAGAAATGATGTTGAATATTAAGCACAAAATAGCCATAGTTACTCCTTATGGTGCTGAACCGCGTTTGGAAAACTACGCAGAATTTTTGTTAGCGCAAGGACTTCTGAAACGCGATTATGAGGTAAAATTTTTTACATATAAAATCAGTAATAATCCTCATTATCAAAACTCGCGACAGTTTTATCAGGGGGTTGAGGTTTGTAGATGTCGGCAGTATTTGGGGTTTTCCCCAGGTTTATGCTATGAAATTTGGCGGTGGCGGCCATATATATTGGTTGCATTCCATCCTAGAAATTTTTTGGGTTTCTGCACAGCCTTGATGGCAAAAATTATAAGAGCCAAATATATTTACGAAATAGTAGGCATACTTCATGATCCATTTATCGCTTCAGATGGTAATCATCCGATTGATACCGTAATGTATCAGTCGGTGTTGCTTAAAAATTTTACACTTTTTTTTAAATCGCTTTTTAAGTCAGGTAGTTTAAAGGAAAAATGGTTAAATTTTATTTTTCATGCTCCTCCGGCGTGGGCGGACAAGTTAGTTGCCATAAGCGCTGATGAGCAAAAATATATCAATCATTTTTATAATAAAGATTCTGTACTGATACCGTGGTCTCTTCCCAAGGATGCTATGAAAACAAAAGAAAGACCAATAAATTTTCCAATAAATTTTGACAATTATTTATTTTTTATTGGACAGATAAAAAAACGTAAAGGTTGGGATACGGTGTTGGACAGTTTAAGTATTCTGAAGCACGAGTTTGGAATAATTAAAAATTTGGTTTTTACTGCGCCCTTGATTAATGTTGATGAAGCTAAGGAGTATGCAAGGCAGTTAAAAATTGAAGATCAAATTTTTTTTCTTACTAATGTAAGTAATGCGGAAAAAAATTGGCTATATTGTCATTCTGTGGGTGTCCTGGTGCCCAGTCGTTATGAAGGATTTGGTTTGCCGGTGCTCGAGGCTTTTTTAGCTGATAAACCGCTTTTAGCCACAGATATACCGGTATTTTTAGAATTTTTGACTCATAAAAAAAATGCGCTCATTTCTAAGGTTGGAGATGCAAAATCTTTGGCTAAAAATATAATAGAATTAGAAAATGATCCGGAATTGGCCAGAGAGCTTGTTAGTGCGGGCAGAGTGACTGCCAGCCGTTATACAGATGATATTATGATCGAGAAGTTTATAAAATTATTTGATGATTTACTTTCCGAGAAGCTTGCATGACTCATCAGTAAGGGGATCACTTAATCGAAAAGTATCTTTTTCATAATTTTTTCCTCCACGTACTCCCTCGGCCAACGCTAAAAATATAGTATCTTCATCTGCTATGAGAGTGTGGGCTTCCTTAGGACTATGAATCATCAAATCATTTGGTCTTAAAATATGCCGATATATTTTTTTTACTCCTATTTTTTGACTAAGCATTATTAATTTTCCTGAAATTATAAATGTGTATTGCGTCGATTTTTTGTGATAATGATTGCCTCGCACCGTGCCTTTTTTGGAGAAGATGATGGTCCCGTGTTCTTTAGGATCGTTAATAAAAATGTCGGTAATAGTGCCTCTTTCATCTTGGAAATTTATTTTTTTATGTAGAACCTTCATATTAGTTTTTCATTTTAGGAATAATAAAGTTTAAATTGAGGTGCTGTAATTTTTTAACGAGAAAATCGCCGATGTTCCAAGGAAGTATAAGTCCGTATTTGATATTGGGTGTAATATCCGAATCGTTTTTGATAAGAATGTGCGATCCTGGAGTGAATTTATTAATTTTTAAGGGCGAGCTATCAGTAATAAATTCTAACATGCTTCCGTCTAATCCACAATAATTGAGTAAAGTGTTGCCTTTTGTAGGGGCACCGATGCCTATAATTTTTTCTCCGCGTGATTTAATCTCATAGATTTGGTGACAAAGATTAAATTTGAATTCCTGAATTTTTTTCATGAGTGATTCATAAGTTGCTGGTTCATAAATTTTAGCATCTATTTCTTTTCTGATTTGGTCAAAGACAGTTATGGTTTTTTTCCGATTTTTACCCACATAAACGCGGATAGTGCCGCCCATGTATTCAGTTCTTTCTATGCGGAAAATTTGTAAATTATATTTTTCGAAAAATTGTTCCAATGGTTTTAGCGCGAAGTAAGAAACATGTTCTAAATAAATTGTATCAAAAGCATTCATTTCCACTAGATCAAGCAGATAGGGAACTTCAAAGATAAAAGCGCCATCTATGGATAACAAATCACAAATATTTTGTACAAACTCCGTTAAATTAGTGATGTGATTGAAGACGTTGTTAGCTGTAATGGCTTTAACTTGGCCAGATTTGAGAATTTGTTCTTTTATGCCTTTATCAAAAAAACCGTGAATAGTGGGTATATTATTTTTTTTAGCCATCTTCAAAATGTTGGTGGACGGCTCCACTCCCATTATTTGACAATTGGCTATTTCTCTAAAATTTTGAAGCAGAGTTCCATCATTACTGCCAATATCTAATACCTGATCTGAAGAATTAATTTTTAATTCGGTAGTTATTTCCTGGGCTATTTCCCTGAAGTGACGTAAGGATACCGCCGAATTAGAGGATGTGTAACTGTAGTCTTTTTTTTGATAGCGGCTGGGCGCGTCAACTATATATTGCAAAGTTGCATATCCGCAGGCGGGACATAACAAAACTTTTAAAGGAAAAGTATCTTCTGGTTCGGTTAATGCGTTAATTGGCAGAAAAGTATCGGCCAATGGATGAAAACCTAAATCAATAATCGGAACCAACTTTCCGTAGCCGCACAGTTGACAGTTAGTTGTGATCATAATTTTTGTTTATAGTCGACAAATTTTTCAAAACATGCGGAAAATGAGGTGCTTGGCCGCCAGCCCAGAATGTCCTTTATTTTTTTAATGCTGGAAAGACGTTTTGGATCATCGATGCCATAGAATTCTTCTCCAGTTTGTATTATAGGTTGGTAGTCGGCATCTAAATATTTTTTTTCTTTACCTATTTTAATTAATTCATCTTTTAATTCTATCAGCGTTTTTGATTCTTCTCCGCCAATGTTAAAAATTTGATTATCTGTTCGTGTGTCATTTAGGAAATCAATTATTCCTTGGGCTAAATCTTCTACCCAAGTAAAACAGCGCATTTGCCGGCCGCTTCCGAAAATTTTAATTTCCTTCGCCTTTGCTAAATAGATTTTTTTATAAAACTCTGTATAGACATGTCCGTCCTCCTTTTTAGTTTCTTCTAAAGGCGATATGATATTGTGGGCGCGCCAAATGGTGTATGGCACCATGTGCCTTGATGATTCTTCTTTGACAGCTTGTTCTCCAAAATATTTAGCAAGTCCATAAGGTGAACGAGGTGGGGGGATCTGTTCAGTAATTTTTTCCGTAAATGGGGACAAATTACTTGATTCGTATACTAGCACCGATGACAAATAGACTATTTTCTTAACATTCTCGCAATTACTTAAAACATTTTTGAGACAGTTTTTTTCATTATTTAGTACTTCATCAGGGTGATTAAAACCATATTTGCCATAAGGATAAGCGGAAGCGTAAATAACGTAATCAATTTTGTTGTCTCGGAAAATTTGGTCTACAAAATTTTTATCATTAAGATCACCGCGGTTGATTATGTCTCCAGGCTTATTTTCTCCGTATATATTATTCCGGGCGACTCGTATGACTTTTGCATCAGGAAAATTTTGATGGATTTTTGCAATTAAATATGGTCCAATATTCCCTTCGCTTCCAGTAACTAAAAAAGAAAACATAATTATTTTTTAGGATGATTTTTATACCATGCGAAAGTTTTGCTTAACCCGTTTTCTAGAGTAGTTTTGGGTTGCCATCTGACCAGTTTTTGAATTTTATTAATATCAGCCAGACGTCTTTTAACGCTGCCGGCTTGTGATGGTTTAATGTCTAATTTTTCGGGGGTCCAGTTAGTAATAGAAAACATCATTTTTGCCAAATCTAACATAATAATTTCACGTGTATCGCCTATATGTACGGTTTCAATAGGGTGGCTATTAGTTTTCTCTGAATCCATCAATAGTTGCATCGCTTCAACAGCATCATCGATATAACAAAAAGTTCTAGTCTCTTCCGGAGAGAAAAGAGGGAAGGGGTTAATCTTATTTAATATTTTTTGAGAAAATTCCGGTATTACATGATCATAGCCGGCGCGCGGGCCATAAAAATTATGTGGACGGACGATTAAAGCTTGAAAATTATAAGCTTGAGCATAATGAATAATAAATAATTCGCCAATAAGTTTAGAGCCACCATAAGACCAACGGGGATTGTAAGTGTTATTGACGATCAAAGGCACATTTTCTGGAGTTGGGATGGGAAGTTGATTGAAAGCAGACAACGCGCCGGCATAAGCTTCATTAGACGAAGTGAAACAAAATTTTGGTTTTTTTTCTAATCCTCTGATCCACTCTAGAACATAAATTAATGACAATGTATTGATCCGTAATACTTCTTGAGGAATTTCATAAAATAGTTTAGTGCCATTTACCGCTGCCAGATGATAGACTTGATCGATGTCTTTATCTAAAGTGCTGAAAAAAGTTTGGATGGTTAGGTCGGCTTGAATGAATTTCACGCGGTCGTTCCGTAAAAGAGTGGAAAAATCTTCGTCCATTTTTCCCCTTTGCAAATTGTCCACAAGAATTAGGGTATTGCTCTTATTTTTTAATAAATAATTAGCTAGATGATAGCCAATAAAACCCGCCGCGCCAGTAATAAGAATCTTCACATTTAATTTGTTATATTTATAAATATTGCCATGTTATGCGATCTTATTGACAAGACGCAATTTGTCTCTTTTTTCTAATGTTTTTCTCACTGATTCATCGTCGTATTTTTCGCTTCGCCAAGCAAGTGCCTTTAACATTTCCCTATACCATTTTTCGCCATCAATTAATTGGCCCGCATCGTCCTTCTCTCTGCCAACACTTTCTTTCCCGGTCAGCAATAAGCCCGCGGTCGCTATACCAGTAGCAGCGTGTGCTGTGCCTAACAGCCATTGCTGTAATTTTTTTCGTTCTGTTGGAATAAAGAGCAGATTATTTTCTCGATCATGTTCTTTTGTCAAGATATCTTCCACGCTTAAGGCCGTCTTTGCTTCATAAACGATATCTGAATGTTTTGTCCAGGGATTAGCCACAACGCCGATGCATACTAAACTGTTTAGTTCTGTTTCGTCAATCCCGCTTTCTTCATGAAGTTCACGCAAAGCGGCACGAGTTGGATCGGTTTCTTTGTCGATTTCCATAAATCCCCCTGTGCTTATGTGGTATCCACCAGCTTTGTAATCATGGTCAGGTTTACGTAATGTCATCAATATTTGTTCTTCTCCATTTTTATTTTTAGCAATTAAAATTACTGTAACAGCCAGCGCCCTTGGAAGATAATCAGGTCCGAAACGTTTGGCAAAATCTGACGAATTGGAGCCTGCAAAATCGCGATAACTAACGCAAGGATCAAGTGTTAAGATTAGTCTATTATCCATCACCTTTGTTCCTGCGAGTCGATATCGTGTCGGTTTTGTATCATTCGGCCATGATTTTAGTCCATCGGCAAGTTTTTGTTGCCATTGTTGTTCAATAAAATTTTCAGATTCAACGCTTCTTTTAAGCGAGCCGTTCGTTATCTGCACTTCTATTTGCTCTGGTTGAAATTTTCCTTCAGCAGATATTTCAAAAAATTTTTGTTCTATTCCTTCGCGTTCCATTTTTTGTGATAGATTTTCCATGTTCTTCATATATTTATCCAATACGCATTCCTTCTGGTATCGTAGTTTTAAATTTTTTGTTTTCTTCTACTATCAATTCAAATAATTTCATGTCTGAACCGATTTGTTTAACAAAAGCGGCGAAGGCGCTGGTATCTTTCGGCAGACACATGCCGCCGTATCCGCGAAAATTTTCATTGCAATCAAGATAAACATCATTGATCGTATTGCGCAGTACCATCGCATTTTTTATGCGGGTATAATCGGCCCCGACTTTTGTGCATACATCATAAAATTCATTTGCGAAGATAATCCGTAATGCGTTAAAAACATTGGAAAAGTATTTAGAAAATTCCGCTTCTTTAGGAGTAAGTTGGCTAAAGTTTTTTGGTAATTTCCCATGCGCCTCTTTAATTAGTTCATAGTCGCTATCAGTGTAGACGCCGATTACGCAAAGGTCGTGATTTTCCACAAAATCCGTAAAAGACGCTCTTTCTCTTAAAAATTCTGGACAAAATGCAAGTCGTAATTTGTATTCTTTAGCGAGCGTGTCAACTGTGCCAGGAACTACAGTCGATTTAATTACCACTAAACCGGAATATTTTTGGGTCTCTAATTGTTTTAATACATTTTTTACCACCGAACAATCGCAAGATCCATCGGATGAGGCAGGAGTGGGTACGCAAATAAAACATAATTGGGTATCTAGTACATTAAGAAGCGATGTTTCTGGCATTCTTATATCAAAACCTCTTACAGTATGGCCGATTTTTTCCAAGCCGTGTTTAACCGCACCACCGACCACTCCCAAACCAATAATTCCGATTTTCATAGTTTTAGACTTATTTATGACTTAAATTTAGTCTTTTTGCCAAAAGATCTACCAAAGGTTGTAAATTTTCTTTTTTCTTATTTTCGTCTGTCTCTTGTTCCCAAAGTTGTAGTAAATCAATATTTTGAGCCGATTCTTCCAGAAGTGCGCATATGTATGTTAATATTTCCTGTTCGTTAAACTTAAATTTTTCCAGTTGTTCCTTGATCAACCAGGGTAGTTTTTCCATGTTTTTACAATTTTTAACCATTGGGATTTTATTATAAAAGATGTCTCCAAAAGTAATGACCGGTTTTTTTAACAAAATTGCTTCCCAACCTACAGTACCGGTAATGGTGGTGATTAACTTAGCGTGCTTTATTACCTCAAAACTGCTTATTCCAGGATCAACAATCTTGACATTATGCATTTTTTTTAATTTCTTATAGTAGGAAGCGGGCCTGTATGATTTCATTTGGGGATGTTCTTTTACATACAATATATAACCTACTGGAAGGGATTTGGCGATTTGCTTGATGATATATTGTTGATCATTGACCCACGGCGCTAGTAATAATAAACTAACCTCCGGTTCTAGTTGTAAAGGAAAAAAGATATAATTATCTGTGATTTCAAAATTATCATATTTAAAGGGGAATAAGCTTCTGAATTTTCTTTTAAATCGATCTATTAAATAATAAATTGGATTAGTATAAGAATAATCGTATCGTATTTCTTGTGTAAAGTATTCGTATAATAAATGAATAAACCAATGAAAAGAATTGAATAAATTTTTATATATGACAAGATCTATCGTTCCTCGTTTGGTTTGATTCTTTTTTTGACCGTGAATTTGAGAATAGGGTTGTGGTCGATTATTAAATTCTATCAAAAATTGTTTAGCTTGTTCGTAAAAAATATGTGAGGAAATCTGTTGAGGTGATCTGATTAGAGCTTGAAATTTTTCTTCCACTTTATCTAGGTACATATAATCACTGCCCAGCGCTACTGTTCTCGGTAAAGTATTGAGCGTCGCACATAAAATTGTGATGCCCATTTTTTTGGCTATGTGATATAGAAGCAGGCTTCCCACTCCGCCAATGGCCTGTGTAAAAAAGATGCAGTTTGGTTTTTCTTTTTCTAAAAATTTTATTATAGTTTTTGCTTGCACCTGCAATATCTTTAGTAGTTCTTCGTGACTATATAGTGATTGATCATACGGATATTCTCTGACCAGCTGGTTTGACATTAAAACTCGATCAACTCTCAAGTAGGGCCACAGATTCGGAATCCCATATGTTTTTTCTAAATATTCAAGATATTTGAGGTCTAGAGTCTCTTTTTTGTATTGTTTATGAATTTCATCATCTAAGAGCAGCGAAGTATAGTTGATCTCCTTTTGTTCCTTTAGGAAGTTATAACTTGAACGAAGGTAGACGTATCCACAAAAATCAGTTACACCATATTTTTCTTTAAGCAAAATAGCCAGATTATGGCCAATAAATGCGAATCTTCTTTGTAGCAGGAAACAGATTTTCATAATATGTATTATGTAGTATTTTTTTGTAATTATAGATAAAATTTGGTTTTTCGTCAATCTATTGACTCCAGGAGGTTTTTTTTGTATTATTTAATAGCGTTTAATCTAGTCTATAACGAAAAAGACCCTAATTTAAGCGATTTTTATGGTTCATAACATTATTGTTTTTGTACAGGCTCGAACAGGTAGTACAAGATTACCCCGTAAGGTTTTATACAAAATTTTAGGGAAAGAAGTATTGTTGCATCAAATAGACCGTATTCGTAGGGCCAAGAGCATCTCCGAGGTTGTTGTTGTAACTACTGAAAAAGAGGCAGATAATCCGATCGTGGAACTTTGCGAGAAAAATGGCATTAAATATTTTCGCGGTAGCGAAAATGATTTGTTGGATAGACACTATCAGGCGGCTAAGAAATTTGCCGCCGATTTTGTTATAAAAATCCCTTCGGATTGTCCATTGTCCGATCCTAAGATCATAGATGGAGTTGTTAATTTTTGGAAAGATAACCAGGACAAGTATGATTATGTCAGTAATTATCATCCTCCGACTTTTCCGGATGGTTTGGACGTAGAAGGTTGCCCATTTTCTATTTTAGAAATGGCATGGAAAGAGGCAAAAAAATCGCATGAAAGAGAACACACTTTTCCTTTTATCTGGGATCAACCTAGTCGTTTTCGCATTGGGAATGTTTTGAATGAATTTGGCGACATGTTTATGACTCATCGCTGGACCCTGGATTACATGGATGATTTAGATTTTATAAAATTTATTTTTGAATTTTTTAAAGATAAAATGGATTTTCACATGGAAGATGTTTTACAATTATTGAAAGATAAGCCGGAAATAACGAAAATCAATCAAAAACATCTTGGAGTTAATTGGTATCGTAATGTCGAAGGAGAATTGAATACAATAGGAAGACATTTGTATCAACGTACGGGGCCTTTGGTATTAGATAAATCCTTGGCTTTGTTGGAAAGAGCCAAAAAGGTTATACCTTGCGCGACGCAAACTCTGAGCAAGGGATATACTCAATTTAGTGTTGGCGCTGTCCCTTTATTTTTAGAATCTGCTCATGGTTGTGAAGTTCGGGATGTTGATGGTAATGTGTATATCGATTATGGTATGGCGCTGGGGCCATATATTCTTGGTTATTCTGATCCTGATGTTAATGCTGCTGTGGCCAAACAGCTGGAAGATGGCACTATGTTTACCCTACCTCATCCTCTCGAAATGGAAGCCGCGGAATTAATCATCGAAAATGTGCCTTGCGCGGAGATGGTGCGCTTTGGTAAAAATGGCAGCGATGCCACTTCCGCCGCCGTGAAGTTGGCTCGCGCTTATACTGGTAAGGAAAAAATAATAATTTGTGGATATCATGGTTGGCAAGATTGGTATATTGCTAGCACTGAAAGAGATAAAGGAATACCTAAAGTTTTGAAAAGTTTGGTTTGTCCCATGCAATTTAATGATATTAATTCTTTGAAAAAGATTTTAGCCGATCATCCTCACGAAATCGCAGGATTAATTATGGAACCAGTATATGTAGTTGAACCTAAACCTGGATTTTTAGAGGAAGTTAGGCGTATTACTTCTGAACAGGGGATAGTTTTAATTTTTGATGAGATGTTTTCCGGTTTTCGTTGGAGTATGGGCGGGGCTCAGGAATATTTTAAAGTTACGCCTGATTTGGCTTGTTTTGGCAAGGCCATGGCCAACGGTTTCCCCATAAGCGCTGTCACCGGTCGTCGTGCGATTATGGAACAATTTGAAGATGTATTCTTCTCCTTCACGTATGGTGGGGAAACCTTATCTTTAGCGGCCACTGTCGCCTCTATTAAAAAATTAAAAGAAAAAGATGTCCATGAATACGTGTGGAAAATTGGCGCTGAATTAAAACAAGGAATTCAGAATTTGATTCAAAAACATCAATTATCAGACCATCTTTCTATTATGGGTTATCCTGTAAAAACCGCCTTTAATTTTGCCGGTTATGATAATGTCACCTCGTTAGAGATGAAAACTTTTTTTCAACAAGAATGCGCCAAGCGCGGCTTATTGTTCATTGGTTATCATTTGCCGTCATATTCTCACAAAAAAGAACACATTGATTTTACGTTATTGGTGTATGATCAAGTAATGACAGAACTTGCAAAAGCAATCAAGAATGGGAATTTACGACAATCTTTAAAAGGTCAAGTAGTAACACAGATTTTTCAAAATGTTGGTGATCGCAGCGCTGGCATTAAACGTGGATAGTATGGTTGAAGATATTTTTGATCTCAAAAAAAAGAATGTTATTATTACGGGCGGCTTAGGTCTTTTAGGTTTGAATTTTACTAAGGCTCTTCTTAGTCGTGGGGCGGTGGTGTGTGTGATTGATATCTTGGAAGAAACAATGGCAAGAAATATTTTTGAGAAAGAAATTACTGCTGAAGATTTAAAGAGAGTTTTCTATTTTTGTTGTGATATTACTAACAAAGACCAATTGTGTGTAATCAGAGATGCAATTACAAAAAAGATAAAAAATATTGATGTACTTATTAATAATGCCGCTCTCAATCCGAAGGTTGAAAATTCTCAATTATCTTCGTCCAAAAATTTATTTGAGGATTTAGAGTTGTCTAGTTGGGATAAGGAACTTTCTGTTAATTTAACCGGCACTATGTTGTGTTGCCAAGTTTTTGGTAGCATCATGAAAAGTGGATCTTCAATTATAAACGTGGCCTCTATTTATGGGGTGGTTGGTCCTGATCAGAGTATTTATGCTGATAATTTTGTTAAGCCAATCGCTTATAGCGCGTCTAAAGGTGGAGTGATCGCCTTAACAAAATATTTGTCGACATATTGGGGAAAGAAAAATATTAGAGTTAACTGTATGGTATTGGGTGGGGTGGAAAATAATCAAGATAAAAAATTTATTGTCCGTTATAGCACTCGAGTGCCCTTGGGTCGTTTGGCACAACCTGAAGAATATAATGGAATTTTAATATATTTAGCCTCCGATGCCGCGTCTTATTCCACAGGTTCTATTTATGTGGTAGATGGTGGTTGGACCGCTTGGTAATTTATATATGGAAGATATACGCCTAGGAAAAAAAATTATTGGTCATAAACATCCTGCTTATATTATTGCAGAGATCGGCTTGAATCATCAGGGGGATATTGTTTTGGCTAAAAAGTTGATTGATATCGCTGTGGAAGCGGGCGCGGATTGTGTTAAATTTCAGAAACGTAATTTGTCTAAGCTATATAAAAAGGAGGTGCTAGAAAATCCCCAACAACAGGAACATTCTTTACAATATTTGATTGGTCATATAATAAAATCTGAATTAACCGAAGAAGAAATGTTCGTTCTGTATGATTATAGTCAGCATAAAGGAGTAGATTTTCTTTGTACACCGTGGGATGAAGACAGTTTGCGAGCCTTGGACAAATTAAATTTGCCAGCCTATAAGATTGGTTCGCCGGATATGTTTAATTTGCCTTTAATGAAATCGATTATTTTACAAAAGAAGACTTTGGTTATTTCAACCGGCATGTCTTTTGTCTCAGAAATTGATCAATTGATTAGCTATCTTAACGATCATAATGCACGCTATATACTTTTACATTGCAATAGTACTTATCCCGCGCCTTACCATGATATTAATTTGGAATTTATTAAAGTATTAAAAGAAAAATCTCGTTATCCGGTTGGTTTTTCCGGTCATGAGCAGGGAATTACGGTCGCGTTGGCCGCGGTCGCGTTAGGAGCGAGAATTATTGAAAAGCATCTAACAACAGACCGTAATTTGTCCGGCCCTGACCATAAAGCTAGTTTGGAGCCAAGCGAGTTTAAAACAATGGTGGAACAAATAAGAATTTTGGAGGCATCTTTGGGAGAACCTGTTCGTTATCCTTCCCGTGGAGAGTTTATAAATCGCGAAAATTTATCTAAATCATTGGTTGCTAATCGAGATATTTGTAAAGGTGAAGTGTTAAAATATGAGGATATTGCTTTGCGTAGTCCTGGTAAGGGTACTAATCCTTTAAAATTAAGATATTTAATTGGTAGAAGTTTGATAGCGCGGAATTTGGTCGCCGGCGATTATATTCTTGAGTCGGATGTGGACTTTTATGAGTCCGCCCACTTAAGAAATATGGATATTAAACATCGTTGGGGTATTGTGGCGCGTATGAGTGATATCGATGAATTATTGCCAAAGACTAAACCAACTTTTGTAGAAATACATCTAACTGACGGAGATATTATCGCTGATCGTGATTATTCTAGTCATTATGATGTTGATTTAGTAGTGCATGGACCTGAATATTATGGAGATTTATTGTTGGATTTATCCAGTCTTGATGAGGGTGTGCGTGAAAAGTCGATTGTATTTTTTAATCAAGCTTTGGATCATGCCCGTAAATTAAAGAATTTATTCCGTAATAAAAATGAATTGGTAAAATTTGTGGTGCATCCTGGTGGTATGAATATGGAGGGCGCTCTCAATAAACACATTGATAAACTTAATGATAATTTATCCGATTCATTAAAAAAGTTAAATGCTGAAGGTTTGGAATTGATGATTGAAAATATGCCACCGCTGCCCTGGTATTTTGGGGGACGCTGGTTTCATAGTTCTTTTATGGACGCGGACGAAATCGTGCAATGTTCTAAAAAAACTGGTTTGGGAATTGTATTGGATATATCCCATGCCGCCCTTTATTGCAATTATGCCTGTAAAAATTTGGAAGATTATATAGTAAAATTATTGCCCGTGGTTAAATATGTGCACATTGCTGACGCTGCAAAATATAATGGTGAGGGATTAAAAATTGGTGATGGCACGGTCGATTTTAATTGTATTTTGACACATTTGGTTAAAACCAATTTGTGGTTTTTGCCGGAAGTTTGGCAGGGACATAAATTTGGCGGTGAAGATTTTTTGGCAACGATTAGAAGTTTAAAGTTAATTAATAGAGATTTTTAAATTTTTTTAATAACATGACAAAATGTTTGATTTGTGAAAAAAATAAATTTGTTGTCTTGCGTCGCAAATTGCGTTTTAATATAAAAAGGGATGTAATGAAATGTGTCCATTGTGGTTTTGTGTTTTTGCGTTCGCAAGATAAGAAAGGAAGCTATTATCAGCAAGAATATCGTAAACAGTATGGACCGGATTTAAAGAAAGTGGCAGCTGCGAAAACAATTAGTCCAAGAGCAATATATAATACATATTTTCCTTTCCAAGGAGAAATAGTTAAAAAGTTGAAGCCGATTTTACGAACAGATTTCAAAGTTTTGGATGTTGGTTGTTCCACCGGCCATTTTTTATCCGCGCTTGAAGGTAAAGTTAAACAACGCGTTGGTGTTGAGTTGACTGAAGATGCGGTGAAGTTTATTAAGAGTAATTTAGATTTTGAAGTATATTCAGAATCCATTGATAATTTTAATGTTCCTGAAGGTCCTTTTGATTTGATAACTTCTCTTCAAGTGCTGGAACATGTCGAAGATCCTCTGGCTTTTTTACGAGGAATCGCTAAAAATTTAAAAAAAGGCGGCTATTTATATCTTGAGTTGCCGAATATTGATGATGTTTTACTCTCAGTATTTAAAGTAAAAGGCTATGAAGATTTTTATTTTCGCGAACCGCATTTATCATATTTTTCAAAAGATACATTAAGAAAATTATTGAGGAAGGCGGGTTTTGTAGGTGAGATTAAAACCGTACAACGTTATAATGTATTGAATCATTTGCATTGGTTGCAAACTAACAGTCCCCAACCTAATTTTGCTACGGGAAATAATATACCTTCATTGTTGGCGGATAAACATTCTAATCCGTCTAATATCACCAATGATTTTAATAAAATTATAGAGAAAGCGGATCGGGAATATAAAAAGATCGTTGAGAAGTATAATTTAGGCGAGAGTTTGTGTTTTTTAGGAAAAAAATCGCACTAAAATATGTTTAGTACTTATAGACATTTATATAAATTAGTAAATTTGCTTAAGAGTGAGTATTGGTCATATCGCTGGTTTTTATTATTGCAGATTATATTAAGTTTTTTAAGTGGTATCTTAGAAGGTGTCGGCATCAATGCCGTGGTTCCCGTTTTTTCATTCATCAATAATTCCTCGGGAAATACCAGTGATAATATTACGGCTTTCATTAGGAAATTATTTTTTTATTTTGATTTATCTTTCACATTAAGAAACCTATTATTATTTATCGCAGTTTTATTTATTCTCAAAGCTGGCGTGCTATATTTGACCACATACATTTCATCTAAAATTAACGCTAGTTATGAACGCAATACCAGGAGCAGACTTTTTAAACTGACTGTAACAGCTAATTGGCCGTTTCTCTCCAAACAAAAGATTGGACATTTGGAACAAATTTTAACAACCGATGTAAGTTATAGTACTAATATATTAAATTATATTAGTAGTGTTACTCTATTTCTGGCGAACATTATAGTATATATTTTCATTTCGGTGAATATTTCTCCGTTAGTAGCTATTTTGACCATATTGATAGGGTTGTTATCATTTCTCATTTTTAAGCCGTTTTTTTATAAAAATCGCATTTATTCCGATAAGGTCGAAAATATTTTTAAAAATATTTCTCATTTTGTCAATGAGAGTATTATTGGCATAAAGACCATTAAAGCGATGTCGACCGAAGAAAAGATAACAAAAATCGGAGATCGATATTTTGAAGATTTAAAAAAAGCCAATATAGATATAGTTAGAGTTCGAAATATAACCAATTCCATGTTGCAACCCTTGGGCTTGATTTTTATTTTAGTGATCTTTTCTTTTTTTTATAAGATGACAGCGTTTAATTTCGCATCTTTTGCTGTTATTATTTACGCGATTAATAAGGTTTTTGCTTACATTCAATTAGTGCAGACGCAAATGCACGGCATCATTTCGTTGTTGCCTTTCGTCAGCAGCATACAGAAATATCGATTGGAAGCCATGGAAAATAAGGAAGAAAATGAAGGGCGTGTCAAGTTTAAATTTTTAAATTTTTTAAATTTTGAAAGAGTTAGTTTTGGTTACGAAGATAAACAGATGATAGTGGATAATGTTAATTTGCAGATAAAAAAAGGAGAGATGATTGGACTGATTGGGCCTTCGGGCGCTGGCAAAACAACTATAGTGGATTTGATATTAAGGTTGCACCAACCAAAGAATGGAATTATATCGTTAGATGGGCAACCAGCCTCAGATATTTCTATTGAGGAGTGGAGAAAGCATATTGGCTATGTTGCCCAGGATAATTTTTTGTTAAATGACACTATAGAGAATAATATTAAATTTTATGATGAGACGATTACGACGGGAGAAGTGATTAAAGCGACGCGATTGGCCAATATATACGATTTTATTAATGAACAGCCAACTAAATTCGCAACTATTGTCGGAGAAAGAGGGGTTAAATTGTCGGGTGGTGAAAAACAGAGGATAGCTTTGGCACGTATCTTAGTTCGTCACCCGGATATCTTGATTCTTGATGAAGCAACAAGTGCTCTGGATAATGAATCTGAACTAGCAGTGCAACAGGCTATTAACAATCTAAAAGGATACACAACAATAATCGTCGTAGCCCATCGCTTGACTACTGTGCTCGCAAGCGATCGCATCGTAGCGATCGATAAGGGGCGAGTCGTGGAAGAAGGATCTCCAACGGATTTGGCGGAAGATGTTAATTCTTATTTCTATAAAGTTTATAATCTTAAACAGCCCTTATTATGAAGTTGTTTTTTATAGGTTGGGCGGATATTAATCAGGAGTTGGTAGATTTGGTTGAGGATTTAAAAAAAAGGGGTCATGAAATTGTTTATTGGTCTAGAGATAATAAGCTTTTTGAAGTAGATAAAAAGAGGTTCCCGGGAACGATTTTTCATGATTATATAGATGCAACAACTGGCAAACCAGCTAAGGGTATGGAAGAAAATGAATTTTCACCACCTGGAGAAGAGCTATTAAAACAATTGTACGAGTCAGAATCGATCATATTGACGATGATGGATAAGCGTTATTCGTATTTATCCTTGGCCGAACGCAAGCATTTTTATTATCATTTAGTTGGTTATTGGAATGGAATTTTAAAAAAATTTAGACCGGACGCAATTATATTTCCTGATACTCCCCACACTGTCTATGATTTTATTATTTTTTCATTAGCCAAATTATTGTTAATCAAAACTATTACTTTTAATTACACATGGATTGGCGATCGTGCTCTACTCATAAATCAATACACTGAGGGGTGTGTGGAATTACGCCAGGCAATGTTAACTAACAACATTAATTACGAAATATCTGATTTGCCGACTGATTTGCGAGAATATTATTTGAAACAAATCGGCCAAATTATAGAAAATACCACGCCTTCGTATGTGCCGGATTATATTAATGCTTTTTCAGGAATTAACAAAGTATTCATAAAATTAAAAGCCTTGTGGTATTGGGTGAAGCATCCAGATTTTTTTTCTCAACTTTTTAAATCACTAGCAAAGTTTTTTAAGAAGAATTTAAAGCAAGAATATCTGGAATTTCAAGAAAAAAATTTAGATTTGAACGCAAATTATGTTTACGTGCCTTTGCATTATCAGCCTGAATGCACCACTAGTCCTAAGGGTAATATTTTCGTTGATCAAATTTTGATGATCGAAATTTTATCCGCGGCTTTGCCTCCTGGTTGGTCTTTGTATGTAAAGGAACATGTGACGCAATGGTTGCCTTGGGGCTTGAATTATACCAGTGCTCGCCACCGCGGTTATTATGAACACGTTGCTAAAATCAAAAATGTTAAGATAGTGCCGTTGGAAATTAGTTCATGCGATTTAATAAAACATTCTAAGGCGACCGCTACGGTATCTGGTACGGCTGGCTGGGAAGCTGTCTTACGATCTAAACCAGCGTTAGTTTTCGGCTATCCATGGTATAGCGATTGTCATGGTGTCTATTCGGTGAAAAGCGTTGAATCTTGTCAAAATATATTTGAGAAAATAGTCAACAATGTTATTAAAGTAGAGCCGCAAAAAGTTTTAAATTTTTTATTTTTGCTGGATAAAATATCCACACATATGTATTTGTACCAAATGGACCAAAAAATATCGAAACTGACGCCAGGAGAAAATAAAAAAAATATTCTTGAAGTTTTGATAAAAGAAATTGAAAGTAACAATTAAAAATATGTTTGATATGCCATTGGATTTTTTAAAAGGAAAGACAGTTTTAATTACTGGAGGCACAGGATCATTTGGACAAAAATGCGTGCATATTTTATTGGAGAAGAGCGAGGCTTCCCGCATTATAATATTTAGTCGTGATGAGTTTAAACAATCGGAAATGCAGAATAATATTGCGGATCCTTCTCGTCGTTTGCGTTTTTTCATTGGAGATATACGAGATAAGGAGCGATTACTATTAGCTTTTAGAGGGGTTGATTATGTTTTGCATGCCGCCGCTTTGAAACAAGTGCCTGCTTTGGAATATAATCCTTTTGAGGCCATAAAGACCAATATCATCGGCACTAAAAATGTTATAGATGCAGCGCTTGATCAAGGCGTTAAAAAAGTAGTTTTGATTTCTACTGATAAAGCCGCTAATCCTGCCAATCTTTATGGGGCGACCAAATTATGTGCGGAAAGACTAATTATTAGCGGTAATGCTTATTCGGGCGATAGGACCAAATTTTCCATTGTGCGATATGGAAATGTGGTTGGTAGCCGCGGTAGTCTAACGCAGGTTATCAAAGAACAAAAAAAGACTGGCGAAGTATTTATCACTCATGAAGAGATGACGCGTTTTTGGATAACTTTAGATCAAGGGGTCGGTTTAGCTTTGATGGCATTGGAGAAAATGCGCGGTGGAGAGATATTTGTTCCCAAGATTCCGAGCATGAAGGTCAAGGATTTTATCAGTGTGGTGGCTGAAGGATGTCGAGTAAAAGTAGTTGGAATTAGACCGGGTGAAAAATTACATGAAGTTCTAATTACTCCAGAGGAAGCTAAACATACTATAGAATTCAAGAATTATTTTATCATTTTTCCGGAAGCAAATTGGTGGGCGAAAGGAGAATATAATGAGTGTGAACGAAATAGGGAATATGGAGAAATTTTTTCCAGTAATTGCAATCGTGATTGGATAGATGGTGAACAATTGAAGATCTTATTAAACTCTATATGATACCTTACGGTCACCAATTTATTGATAAGCATGATAAAGATACAGTTTTACGTGTATTGGATTCCGATTGGCTTACACAAGGGTCTGAAGTGGATAAATTTGAGAATGTTTTAGCGACTTATTGTGGCGCCAAATACGCTGTGGCTGTGAATAATGGGACAAGCGCCCTGCTGTTGGCGTATTTAGCGGTTGGTTTGAAAAAGGGTGATGAAGTAATTACGACAGCAAATACTTTTGTTGCTACTTCAAATATGTTATTAGCCGTGGGAGCTAAGCCTGTTTTTTGCGACATTCGTTTAGATAATTATAATATTGACGAGCAGAAAATAGAAAAGTTAATTAATAAAAAAACAAAAGCGATTGTGCCGGTACATTTTGCGGGCCACCCGTGTGGTATGTCCGCGATTTGGCGCATTGCCAAAAAACACAAACTTAATGTAATTTATGATGGTGCTCATGCGCTTGGGGCCCAATATAAAGGTAAAACCGCAGGTGTTAATTATGGAAATTTATGCACATTTAGTTTTCATCCTGTAAAAACCATAACCACCGGCGAAGGAGGTGCCATAATTACGAATGATTCAAAAATATATAAAAAATTATTGTTATTAAGAGCGCATGGTATTGTTAAAAATGAACAAGGTATGGTCGTAATGAAAACTTTTGGCTACAATTGTCGCTTGACTGATTTTCAGTGCGCCTTGGGTTGCAGTCAAATGAAAAAGGTTGGCGTGTTCGTTAAAAAGAGAAATAGAATTGCTGGTTGGTATCGTGATAATCTTTTCGATATGACTGATATTATTTTACCAAAAGAAGATCATAATGTTGAAAGCAGTTGGCATTTGTATGTAATCAGGGTGAAAGATCCAACACAGAGAATTAAATTATCTCAATACCTAAAAAAAGAGGGCGTGGGTGTTAATTATCACTATCCGCCAGTTTACGCCCAGCCTTATTATCGCGAGCATGGCTATCGCCGAGTATCGTTGTTAAATACTGAAAAGTATGGCGAATCTTGTTTAACCATTCCATGCTATGTGGCAATGACAAAAAAAGATGTTGACTTTATAGCCCAAAAAATTCGTAATTTTTTTGAATAAATTTTTATGGATAAAAAAAATGTCGCTATTATCACCGCACGAGGCGGTAGTAAAAGGATTCCGAGAAAAAATATTAAATTATTTCTTGGTCAACCCATTATTAAATATTCTATTGAGGCGGCTTTGAAGTCGAATTGCTTTAATGAAGTCATGGTCTCGACGGATGATGTTGAAATAGCAGAGATTGCGCGGAAATTAGGTGCGGTTGTGCCATTTTTGAGATCACAACTGAACTCCAACGATCACGCTTCAACTGCGGATGTAATTGACGAGGTGTTAAGGGCATATAGTGAATTAGGCAAAGAATTTGATAATTTTTGTTGTCTTTATCCCACTGCTCCTTTTGTAACCGCGAAGAAATTAAGCGAGGCCATGAACGTTTTGTCGGGGAAAGACGTTGATGCTGTTTTTCCGGTGGTGCGTTTTAGTTATCCTATCCAAAGAGGGTTGAAAATTGAAGATGGGCTGATCAAAATGATATGGCCGGAAAATTTGAACAAAAGATCGCAAGATTTGGACTCCGCTTATCATGATGCTGGGCAGTTTTATTTTATGAAAGTTAAAAGTTTTTTGGAAGAGAGAAAAGTATTTGCAGAAAAAAGTTTTCCTCTGATTATGGGTGAGATGGAAGTACAGGATATTGACAACGAGGAAGATTGGAAGATAGCTGAATTAAAGTATGAAATAATCCGAAGTAAAAGTAATCTATGAGAGCATTCTCTATTAAAACTCCCAGAGGAGAAAGAAAGATAGGTAAAAGTCAACCCTGTTTTATTATTGCGGAAATGTCCTCCAATCATAACCAAGATTATAAAAAAGCGGTAGAAATTGTTAAGGTTGCGGCAGCTGCTGGTGTAGATGCTATTAAATTACAATCATATCTGCCCGACACGATGACCATCGATTGTAATAAAGAATGGTTTTTGGTGGGTGGTGAAAATAATCCGGAAACATGGAAAAAACAAACCTTTTATGAATTATACAGCAAGGCATATACGCCACGAGAATGGCATCAACCCCTTAAAGATTTAGCGGAGAGTTTGGGGCTAGTTTTTTTACCGACTCCTTACAGCATTGAAGATATTGATTTTTTGGAAACGCTTGACCCTGTCATGTATAAAGTGGCTTCTTATGAAGCGACCGATGTACAATTTTTAAGGCGCATCGCGAAAACAAAACGTCCCATCGTAATGTCTGTAGGATTCGCCACATTGGAGGAAATTGAGTTGTCCATTAAGGTTTTAAGAGAGGCTGATTCTGGGGAAATTATTATTTTGCACTGTGTCACATCATATGCGGACAACCCGCGTTTAGAAACATCCAATCTTCGCACAATGCTAAATATAAGCGAACGTTTTGATTTGGTCAGTGGATTTTCTGATAATAATGGTGGTGTTGAAATACCAGTGTTGGCTGCAGCAATGGGGGCGGCTGTTGTGGAAAAGCATCTAGTACTTAAAGATAGTGATACACTTGATAGCCGTTTTTCTTTAAATCAGGTTAGTTTCAAAAGAATGGTAGAATCCATTAGATCTAATGAAAAGATTATGGGGGTGGTGCATTTTGGGACACAAACACCGGAAGAGGAATACAATCGTCAGTTTCGTCGTTCTTTGTTTGTTGTTAGGGATGTAAAAAAAGGAGAAAAATTTAATGTAGAGAACGTACGCTCTATCAGGCCTGCCTATGGCCTTGAGACAAAATATTTCGATAATATTATAGGTAAAGAGGCAGCAGAAGATGTGGGTAAAGGCACGCCAATAAGCT
>Ga0209541_10003484_pt1 | contig 28848 bp, 28 predicted proteins | sample RifCSPlowO2_01_FD_184027 | JGI IMG/M metagenome (GOLD analysis project Ga0209541, IMG submission 184027) | Groundwater microbial communities from Rifle, Colorado - Rifle CSP2_plank lowO2_0.1 (SPAdes) (version 2) | ecosystem: Environmental > Aquatic > Deep subsurface > Groundwater | place... | reverse complement strand
CAAGTCGCCTCCTATTGTATAGGTAGCAATCACTCGAGAGATATTTGAAGCATTCAACTGGTGGATGGTATCATTTGTCTCTTCACCCACATATAAATAGTCTCCTCCCACTGTTACTCCACCCCTGGTATTGACGGTTCCAGATTTATATGTCGCAAACTGCTGGGAGATGTTGGAAACATTCAGCTGATAGATTGTAGAACTGCAAGCAAGATACATATAATTCTTATTAATGGCAATATTAGAGTCACAATTGGTCAATGAAGTATTGCGGATGATCTGGCTGATGTTGCTGGCATTCGCCTGGTATAACTTGTCAGTGCTGGTGCTTGCAAAAAAAGCAAAATTGTCGTAGATGATGACATTCGCCCAGCTTTGGCTGGAAACGCTGTACGTAGCTATAGTCTGGCTGAGGTTAGAGGTATTGATCTGATAATAGGTGCTTCCACTGGTCAGATAGACATAATCATCCCAGACCGTTGGACCGGTGATATACAACGTGGATATGCTTCCAGACCGATCAATCTCTCGGCTGACATTAGAAGCATTTACCTTATAGACCCGGGCATTATCCCCTATATACATAAATCCGTCGGCAACGACTGCCTGCGCAGATGATAAGCTTAAGCTTGTTTTGGTGAGATTTCTCAGCAACGAGATATTGTCCGGAACATGACCTGGATAAAATGCAGTCCGGTTTAGATCCCTGCTGGTCATCCTCCATTCAGAAATAGTTCTAGAGGTTGAGGACTGCTCTTCCCCATAGACAATACAGATAAGACGCTGCGATCCAGCATCGCCACAATAATTTAATCCATTATCATCAGCATACCTTGATCTGGCAGTATTTGATCCTGCACTCGCAGTACCAAAACCAGCATAGGGAGAAGCGCCAAATGCTTCCGTTGTCCAATCAGTACAGGACGTCGCTGCAACATTGTAAAACGTAGGGTTGTCAGCAGGGTTATTGGAAAAAAGAGTGGTGGGATTTGCGGCATCAGGAGCACGGTTGGACCACCATTTCGTGCTTCCGGAAACATTGAAATACGTTGTGCCATTCCAAGCATTCGTATCGCCAGGACCTAGACCGTTGCTGTTTGTCGTAAATGAAGCGCCGCCTGCATTTGAATCACCTGATGTCGCAAAAAAGTATTGGATATCTCCTTCTAATGCTGAACAGGTGGATGAACTGCAAAGAAATGCTTTCACTTTATCCGCCGTTAATTTTACGTTGCTTTTGCCAAGCCAGTCATTGTCACTAAGATCGGTAAAGCATTTGCTGTCAGCACCGCTGAGATTTCCCAGATTAGTGGTATATGTGCTATTGCTCAAGACAAAATAACTAGGCTCATCCGCTAATGCCATAGGGAGAAGCAGGACTAGGATAGCAAAAAAGAGGATTATTAGAGTGATTGTTTTACGCGTTGATACCCTCATCTTCCCCTCCAATAATGCAGCTTCGCTTTCCCAATAGGCCTTATTCTGATCAGTTCAGCGCCTTTTAATTCCGCCAGAATGACAGGAACAGTATTCCGAGAGATCTTCAAGTTCTTAGCGATCTCCAAAATAGTAAGACCATCACTATTCTTTTTCAACAAACTTATGACACTCTCTCGTTTATCCATCATTCTCTCTTTTATCCCATCATTCCTTGTTTATGCTTTGTTGCGGTTATTCTTTGCTTACTCTTTACCCACACTTTACTTACTCTTTACCTACCTGACGCCTTATCATCTAGCACTCGTGCATTGATGCATAGCGTTATTGTTAAGCGTTAATGCACTCCTTTTTATAAATGTTTTGGTGAATTCATCGAGATAAGCTTTATAAATCAGGAAACACCTGAAATAGTCTATGAACCTGCGCTGTTTCCCGTATGATTTTAGCTATAAAGTAAAGGACGGAAGAGTATTGATGTACCTCTATTCCAAGCTGGAAGACAACCAAAGGATATGCGTCGTTGTAGAACATCAGCCCTTCTTCTACGCTGCAACAGCAAAAGTTCCTTTCCAAGAAGAGCGATTTAAGGAGATTTCAGTTTCTCTGGGCAATCATCACGGAAAAATAACCTCTTGGGAAGAAGTAGAAAGGGAATTGCTGGGAGTCAAGCAGAAATTTCTGAAGATATACACTAATGTTCCCAAGGCAGTTCCCCCGATCAGCAAAGAGTTAGAGTCTTGGGGGATGGTATGTTATGAAAAAGACGTCCTGTTTGTGCAGAGATACCTTCGGGATATAGGAATTCTGCCCCTCAGCCTTGTTGAAGCGGAAGGGGAATTTGTTGATGATAGGGAAATGAGAATTCCTGTATTTAAGGCACGCACAGTCGTTCCACACCATCATGAATCATTGGAAAAACTAAAGATCCTCAGTTTTGATATTGAAACCTATGCTCCGAAGAAGGGAGTTGATCCCGAGCATAATCCTATCTTAATGATTGCGTTCTCTGGAGCTGATGAAGAAGGGCAGACGTTCAAAAAATTGCTGACGTGGAAGAAGTTCCCCCATTCTTTAGATTATGTTGAGACGGTAAGCGATGAAGAGCAGCTCTTGCAGAGATTTCGCGAAGTAATCTTAAGTTATAAGCCAGATGTCATCACGGGCTACTTTAGCGATGGCTTTGATTTTCCTTACATCAAGACTCGGGCAGACAAATGGAAAGTAAAGTTAGACTTAGGACATGATCATTCGGAGATGGAAGCAGGATATCAGAGAAAAGACGCGAAGATCGAAGGCATCCTTCATCTGGATGTCTTTAAATTTATCAGGAATATCTTTGGCAAGAATCTGAAGACGGACAGCTTTTCTCTTGATGAAGTAGCTTTCGAATTGTTGGGCCATCGCAAGCATGGAGTGGATGTCGCAAAACTGTTCCAGGCTTGGGATACAGATCTAGAAAAACTAGAGGAATACTGCAAATACAACATGCATGATGCTGATCTCAATTTGAGATTATGCCAGAAATTATTGCTGGAGATGATTGAATTTTCTAAGATCTGCGGCCTTCCTTTGTTTGATGTCATTCGGATGAGCTTTTCCAGATTAGTGGAATCTTATATCATGAAAAAAGCAGTAGAATTTTCCGTGATCTCTCCCAATCGGCCTAGTGATCAAGATATCGGCAGAAGGATGGAAGAATCATATGAAGGGGCGTTTGTCTATGAGCCGAAGCCAGGAGTGGTGGAGAAGATTGTCGTCTTTGACTTCCGCTCTCTTTATCCAACGATCATAACCTCCCACAACATCGGGCCGGAAGGATTACGCTGTCTCTGCTGCCAGAAGGAGAAGAATAGCCAAGTTCCTGGTTTCCCAAACTATTGGTTCTGCCAGAAAGAAAAGAAGTTTATCCCTCAATTATTGGAAGAGCTTATCCAGAAACGAGCAGTTTTAAAGAAAGCGATGAAAGAGAATAAAAAAAATGACTCGGCCAGCAGTACCAGCAATTTTTTGGAAGCAAAGTCCTATGCCTTAAAGATCTTAGCTAATTCATTTTATGGATATTTAGGATATTTCGGAGCGAGATGGTACTGTTTTGAATGCGCCAGAAGCACGACAGCTTATGCCAGGAATTACATCCAGGAGACGATCAAGAAGGCACAGGAAAAAGGGTTTGAGGTCTGTTATTCAGACACGGACAGTTGTTTTATCCTGCTCGGAGATCATACGTTAACCTATGCCAAAGAATTCATGAATGAAATTAATTTTTCGTTGCCAGGACAGATGGAATTGGAGTATGAAGGGTTTTTCCCTCGAGGAATTTTTGTAGCGCTGAAAGGAAAAGAACAGGGCAAAGAAAAAGGGGCAAAGAAAAAGTATGCCCTGCTTCGGGAAGATGGCAGCATTAAAATTACTGGATTTGAGATGGTCAGAAGAAACTGCAGTGAGATTGCCAAGAACGTTCAGGAACAGGTTATTCGGCTTATTTTAGACGAGAAAAAGAAAGAAGCAGTCATGTATGTGAGAGGGGTAGTTAAGGAATTGAAGGAAGGAAAAATTCCTCTGAGCAGATTAATCATCAAGACAAAGATAACCCGAGAATTAGACAGCTATTCATCTATCGGACCGCATGTATCCATAGGAAGGCGAATGAAAGAACGGGGGGATATCGTTGTTCCTGGAACAATCATCGAATATGTCATCGCCAAGGGTTCTGACCTCGTGCGAGACAGGGCAAAGCTCGTTGAGGAGACAAAAGAAGGTGATTATGATGCTGATTATTATCTTCACAACCAGATCATCCCTTCTGTTGCGGGGATTTTTGCTGTTGTAGGCTATTCAGAAGATGACGTTTTTGCAGACAGCTCTCAGAAAGGATTAGGTGCTTTTTTTAAGTGAGTGTTTTTGGTTTTAAGGAGAAGGGGGATTAGGGAAAGAGGAGGAAGGTATTGATAGTGAGGATAACAAATAGAGAGGAATAGAAGGGAATAGATAAATATGGCAAGTGAAATACGAGATGTAGGAGAATTGGTTTACCGGCAGTATAACTTTGCCCACTCTGAGCGAGAGCTGACAAGCGCTGATCCACTGATTATTTACAATGGAGTATATTATTATCGCTGGCGAGGCTCATCGATTGAGGAAGGTATTGACCTATTGACACAACATGATCCTGCTCAGGCAGCTACCGCAAAATTGTTTCGTGTTTCTTGGAAAAGACTGTCTGCACGGGTTGATCTCTGCCAAGAACGACCTATTGCCACCGGGCATAAGATCATCGATTTTCTGAATGCGGAATATGGACGGTGTTGAGAACATATTTGCCACAGATACTTTTATAAAAGTTTAAAGGCTTCTTCTCTGAAAGGATCAACAACCATGAACGTCGGCGGCCAGGCAGTCATTGAAGGAGTCATGATGCGCAATAAGGAACGAGTAGCGATAGCCGTACGACTGCCCAATGGCCAGATAAAAGTTAAACGAGAGAAGAGCACGTCGTTCCCAAAGATCTTTAATGTCTTCTTTATCCGGGGAGTGGTAGGTTTAGGATATACGTTATATGATGGCATCAAAGGCTTGTTATGGAGCAGCAACCAGCAATTGCATAAGACAGAGAAGTTAACGAAGAAAGAAATCATCCTGAGTATAACGGGATCATTCTTCTTTGCCATCCTGCTCTTTGTAGCTGTTCCTTTCTTCGCTGCCCATCTCCTTTCCCAAGGCTTTTGGTTCAATGCGCTCGATGGCATATTCAGGGTTGCTTTATTTTTAGGGTATCTTCTCCTCATTTCAAGGATGGATGACGTCAAAAGATTGTTCCAATATCATGGTGCTGAACATAAAGCGATCTATTGTTATGAATCTGAAAAAAAAATGACCCTGCAAAATGTAAAAACATTTTCCCGGTTTCATCCGAGATGCGGCACGTCATTCCTATTCTTAGTTTTGCTTATTTCCATCCTTGTCTTTTCATTGATCGATGGCTCATTGCTCGTCAAGTTTTTAGGAAGAATCCTTCTCCTTCCCATCATTGCAGGGATAAGTTATGAATTGATCAAGCTCAGCGACAGATTTAGGAAGAATACGCTGGTGAAAGTGCTGATAGCTCCGGGATTATGGCTGCAGCGGATTACGACAAAAGAGCCGACAGACGAGCAGTTGGAAGTAGGGATCAAAGCTTTGCAAAGTGTTGTGGATTAAGTATAAAAATCTGTTCTATCTCCTTTTCTTCTATCATTACTCTTTCAGGTATTTTGTAGTGAAGGCTTCTGCTAAGAGATGGTATTCTCGAGCGGGAGTCTGGTCAATCTGCTTCTGCCCAAAACTAACCCTCCGTGCATTGACTTGAGCATTCCATTGCTTAAACTGCTCAGCACCTTCCTTGATAGTTTCTCCGATCTCTGTAAATCTTCCTTGTGCTGCCATAATTACAACGAGATATTCCATCGTCCCTTCTTCAAAAGGATTCAAGGCATAATCCTTTTGGCATTCTTCTCTAATGGCATCTTCTGTTTTTTTCCTTTGATACATATCTCTCGCTTCCCGCATCAACCGCTCTTTGAAATCACGAATAAAGCGCTCTACTGACTCTTGACCATCACGCTCATAAACAACATCAGCAAAAAGGAGGCCTATCGTAGATATTTTTTGGACATGGTAAGGGCTATTTGATTCTTCCCGCGGAGGAAAAAAAGGACGTTCCATCTGCTGGATGAGCTGGCACAAATTTCCTTTCGGCGATCTTCTTTTATTCATGCTCTTGGATGCGGAGTGATATCTTTCTGTTAGGGATTGATATTTCCAGGGATAGATACTGGTATTTATAGATTTTTGTGTTTACAGATATTCTCATTCACAATTCTCATTCACAAATCTCTTGGTTTAAAAATATCTTATTCACAACTCTCCCGAGGGATAGATATATTCTTTACATCTATTGAAATTCTTCCACCATTACATCATGACCCTGCTTTCCATCCCATCTTTTTCTATCCTTATGACATTTTCAACAAAACTTTCTATCTTACTTTCATGAGATACGATGATCGTCTGCTTCAATTTCAGGCGTTCCAATACCGCTCGAACCTTATCCAACTGCTCTGAACTAAAGCCATCGGTAGGCTCATCTAATATCAACAAGTCTTTTGTCCTGATGCTATGGATGACATCATTGATGACCCTATTCAAAGCTAGACGATAAGCTAAAGCAGCAGATGTCTTCTCTCCGCCGCTCAGATTGCTGAATTGGATCTCATGGCCGTCTTGCTCAATGATGGGAGTAAAGGAATCATCAATCCTCGACGTGGTATATTCGCTATCGATCAAGATAGAAAACCATTCCTGAAACAGCTGGTTGAAGACATAATGGATATTTAACAATACCTGCTTTTCAAGAGTATACGTCAAGTTCAAAAAATATTCTTCCAGCCAGGCAGATAATTCCTGCAGACGCAAGAGGCGATTGCGCTCCGTAGTCATTTTCTCCGATTCCTTCAAGAGCCTTTCTTTCTGCACCTTGACAGCATCGAAACGAACATTCAATTGAGCAAGTTCTATAGACCATTTTTTCTCTTCCTGAAGCGATGCTGCCACGAGAGTCTTCTGCTCTGCTATTTTCTTGATGATGTCAATCCCCTGATAAGTTGATCGAAGGGCAGCAAGATCTGACTGCAGCGAAGATTGTTTTTTTTCCAGCTGAGCCATCTCTGAGGAAAGCTGCTGTTCCTGCTGAATAAGATCTTTTTGCTGCAGGAGAAATTGCTTGATCTTCTGAAGATTTTTTATTTTTTCGTCAAGAAGAGGGAGGTCATCCTCTTTCCAGCGAGATGCTTCATTCATCAGGCGATTGTTCTCTGCCACTAAGTTCAGCTGCTGAGTTTCCAGCAGTACTGATCGTGATCTCTTCTCCAGCAGATGGTTCAATTCGACGGTCGTTTGAAGAAGCTTCTTCTCCCGGAGCATCATCTCTTTGAGCTGGAGAGAGATCTTCTCCCGTTCTTGAATGATCTCTTGTCTTTTCACCTTAAAATCCTCCAGCAATCTTTTGGCCACAGCTATCTTATGCTCTTCATGATCCTGAACATTCTGCTTATGTTCCAAAGATACTTGCTGGAAGCAGGTGGGACATTGATCCAATGATGTCACTTGGCCGGTGATCCTTCTAGACTCTTCTAGGATAGTTTCGTTTCTGATGATCGCTTGATTTGCTTTATCCAGCAGATCTTGAACCTGTTTCTCCCGAAGCTCTACGCTGCTCTTGTTTCTCAGCTCTTCAGTCAATAGGATAATAGCTTGTTTTTTTTCTTCTTCAGCTGCAACTTCTCTGCTGATCAGATGGATCTCTTCAGATACTTTTCCTATCTCTTTCTGGAGACTGTTTATCCTCTCCTGAAGTTCTGTTTTTCTGCGGATCATCGCTGTCCGTTTTTCATCACTGTCTGTCAGCATCAAATTGATCGTGGAGAGGTCTCCATAATCAGAATATGCACTTAATTCATAGGTCAGATGTTCCAGCTTGGCATGGATCATCTGGAAATATTGTTTCTTTTCATGGAGAAAGAGAGTGGATGTCTTAAGCTGATATTCCCTTTCCCGAAGGTGATGGTAGTGCTGTTCCAGAAGGGAAATGGTCTGCTGCTGTTGCTGCACGTTCTTTTCAAGATTCTCTAGCTTCGGGCGAAGAGTGGAAGCTGCTTGTTGAAGATCATGCTCCTGTTGTTGTGCTGCTCGAAGCTCTTCACGGCAGCGTTCCAGATGTTCCGTAGACCCTTTCAAAACAGCGATGTCAACCCGCATCCCCCGCAAGATCAGCTGAATATTATCACGGATGATCTTATATTTATCGATGTTGAATATCTTTCGTAACGTATCTAATCTTGCTTCGGGGTCTTCCTGAAGGATATATCTCATCTCTTCCTGCGGACAATAGACGGTATAGCGAAAGACATAATTCTTGTTTTTGGTGATCATCTCCTCGGGATATCCTAATAAGGATAAGATTTCTGCTTTCAGTTCGACAGCAGTCAGCTCTTTCTTGCTGTTGTTGCTGATAACATAGCCTGATGCCTGCTTGATGGAATCTTTCTCTTTCTTCAGATTTCTTTTTATCTGATACTGCTGGCCATGGAGAGTGAAGAGCAATTCTACGGAGCCATGAACAGCACCTTTCTTCAGAAGAGCATCAGCAGGTAGGTCTGGCCGAGATACTCCAAACAACGCAAATTCTACTGCCAGCAGCAAAGATGATTTCCCAGAGCCGATGTCTCCCGACAGCAAGGTTGATCCTGTCGGAAAACGGATCGTACCTTTAGTATAAGACCGGATGTTCTCTAGACGTAATTCCTGCAGAAGCATGATCTCTTGAGAGCCATGCTATTTATAGCATTTATGTTAGTTGAATATAACGATTAAAGAGGAAATATTTGACAAAAAGAAGAGGATGTATTATACTTAAGAACATCCTTATCAGAAAAAGACCTCATCAGAGAGAGCAACCCTGAAGACAGAGCTTCAGGGCCTCTCAACACCTCTTTTTCCTCAGCACTTGATCAGGATAAAGGAAAGATAGTATCTTTGAAATAATTATCCTTAATAAAGAAGTATTGAAAAGAAGTATGGAAAAGAGATGTGGAAAAGAAGAAGTGGTCTCGCCAAGCAGCATTCTCTATCTCTCATTCCATCTTCTCCTGCTTGAAAAACTTATAGATCGGCTGCTGTTCCTTGATGTCAAGCTCCTTGTTTGCCTGCCTCGCTAAGACATAAAAGAAATCACTTAAGCGATTGACATAACTGAGCATCGCGGGACTCAGCTGTAGTGTATCACTAACATTCACTAAAACACGCTCTGCTCTTCTTGTTGTCGTCCTACATAAATGCAAGAAAGAGCTAGAAACGGTTCCTCCAGGTAAAATGAATTTGCGAGGCATGCCTAACTTCTCTTCAAGCTCATCGATAGCATCTTCCAACTCTTTAACATGAACTTCATTCACTCTGGGAATAGTATCTGCTTTGACTGCTGAACAAGATAAATCTGCTCCCAAGGTAAAGAGATCATGCTGCACTTTTGTCAATTGATTCCTTAGTTTTTCATCCTCAACAAAACAGAGCGTCAAGCCGATAACTGAATTCAGCTCGTCAAAAACTCCCAAAGCTTCCACTCTCGGGTCGCTTTTCCTGACGATGCCGCAGCCAAAAAAAGAGGTATTCCCCTTATCACCTGTTTTTGTGTAAATTTTCATCGTAGCCCTACTTTTATGATCCGTTTCTGTTATAATCCGTTTCTTGCTGCAATATTTATTACCCTTCCCCTATATTAATCACTTGATCCTCATAGCTTCCATCACGATAGATAGTGATGCCTTTGCATTTTGCTTTCCAAGCCAGCATATAGGCTTCTTCAATGTCCTTAATGGAAGCAGTTGACGGGAAATTGATCGTTTTGGAGATGGAATTATCAATGTGCTTTTGAAGTGTTGCCATCATCTTGATATGCCATTCCGGCCTGATATCTTGAGAGGTAACAAAAATATCCCGGATATCGCGAGGGATATCTTTCCACATCTGGATATTTCCCGAGCGGGAAACTTTTCTCATCAGTTCAGGAGTATAAATACCACGCTCTTTAGCAACTTTTTCAAATTCTTTGTTCATATAAACTAAATCACTATCGCTGCCATAAATAGAGCGTTGGTAAGAAATAGCAAAGAATGGCTCACAGCCAGGGGAAGCGTCTGCTAAGATACTGATCGTTCCCGTTGGAGAGATGGAAAGGCAGGTCATATTGCGCATCTTCTTCCCTGTCTTCTCATGGTCCGATCCCGGCCAGGCGGGGCAAGCTCCTCGTTTTGCTGCCAATTGTTCTGAAGCATCATACGCTTTTTGGCGAATGAATGACATCACTTGATCTGCCATTTCTAATCCTTGCTCACTATCATATTTCATCCTCAACGTAGCCAGCAGATCAGCAAAGCCCATCAGGCCAAGGCCAAACTTTCTCGTCATTTTTGTCGTCTCTTCGATGATCTTTTTAGGATAGGTATTCATGTCGATGGTATTATCTAAGAAATGAACTGCAATAATGATTGTTTTTGCTAAATCATCCCAACTCACTTCTTTTTTTTCTTGATTGACAAATTTGTTGAGGTTTATCGATCCCAGAACACAGCCTTCATAGGGAAGAAGAGGCGCTTCACCGCATTGGTTTGTCGTTTCGATATCGCCCAGATTTTTTGCCGGATGTTTTCTATTTATTTCATCGATAAAGACTAATCCTGGGTCTCCGGTCTTCCAGGCATTTTGGGTGATGATCGAGAATACATCCCGAGCACGAAGTTTTCCCACATGTTTTCCCGTTCTGGGATTGGTGAGATAATAATCCTTATCTGCTTCCACTGCCTTCATGAACCTATCGGTAATGCCTACGGAAATATTAAAATTCTTTAGCGATTGCTTGTCCCGTTTTGCTTCAATAAATCGAATGATATCGGGATGATCGACACGAAGAACAGCCATGTTGGCACCTTTTCTTACTCCTCCCTGCTTGATCGCCTCCAAGGCAGAATCATATACTCGTAGAAAATCGACGGAACCGGAAGCAACGCCCATGTTGTCTTTGACGGAATCTCCTTTCGGGCGCAACCTGGAAAATGAAAAGCCTGTGCCGGAGCCACGCTGATGAATCAAGGCAGCATCTTTTAATGAGCCGAAAATTCCCTGCATCGTGTCTTCTATCGGCAGGACAAAACAAGCGCTCAACTGCTGCACTTTTGTTCCAGCATTCATCAAGGTAGGAGAATTCGGAAGAAATTGCAGCGCTGCCATCATCTCATAGAATTCCTTAGCAGTTTTTTCGATCTCTTCCTTAGAAGATTTATAATAACGATCAGCGCTGGCAATGTTTTTTGCTACACGCTGCAGCATCTGCTTTGGCGTTTCGATAACGCTACCGTCCTTATCTTTCAGGAGATAACGCCGCTCCAGCACTTTCAAGGCTTGGTCGGTGAATAAGAGATTTTCTTCGATGTCTTTATGGCCTACGATGAAGGCCCTTCTCTGCCGTTCCTCATGCTTCTTATGGCGGTAGAGGATATATGCTTTAGCTGCTTTGATCTGCGCTTCTTCCATCAGCGTACGCTCAATGATACTGGCAGCATCTTCTGCGCTGATCAATGAATCTTTAAATTGCTGTTCCAGTTTTGCTAACGCTTTTTTAGTAAGCTCTATTGCCAGATTGTTGTCATCGATATTTGCAGAATGCAAGGCTTTAACGATCCCCTCGTAGAATTTTTCTATGCTAAAATCTGCAGTGATGCCATTTTTCTTGACAATTTTCTTGATTGCAGTAAGAAAAGGAGCTACTGGAGATACACTAGGGTCAGGAGAAGCCATGGCATTTCTAAGGAGCTGAAGTTTATTAAGATTTTGGTGGTTGTGGGAGAATGATAGTGATATTGTCTTTTATTGTTTTTTAGTGTAGGGTGTTTGGTTTAATGTATCTTTAATTATTTTTTAGGTAATAGGTCACATTTTTGGGGGGACATATTTTTACTATTTTTAGGGTTCGGGACAGAAAACAGCAAATTTTATATCCTCAGAAGTATCTGTTATTATCAGCCTAGCTTAAAGAGTTGAGGAAGATGGTGCAATAGGTGCTAAAATATGGATGAACATAATGCTTTGATAGTCTTTCAGGATAAAAAAATAAGAAGAATTTGGCATGACAATGAATGGTATTTCTCCGTTGTTGATGTAGTTGAAGCACTTACTGACAGCACTGATGCTAAAGATTATTGGTATCGGCTTAAGAAACGGGAGCTAGAAAATGGAGAAATCGAGTTATCGACATTTTGTCGACAACTGAAATTACCCTCTGCTGATGGTAAGTATTATGCTACCGATTGCGCCAATACAAAGAATACGTTTAGAATTATCCAATCCATACCCTCACCAAAAGCCGAACCATTTAAGCAATGGCTTGCTCAAGTTGGTTATGATAGAGTGCAAGAAATAGAAAATCCAGAGCTTGCACAAGCCAGAATGAAAGAACTCTATAAAGCGAAGGGCTACTCTGAGGATTGGATTGAAAAGAGAGTGAGAGGCATTGCGGTACGGCAGGAATTAACCGATGAATGGAAAAAGCGTGGTGTGAAAGAAGAGAAAGAGTATGCTATTCTTACTAATGAGATTAGTAAAGCTACATTTGGCAAAACTGTGGATGAGTACAGGCAGTTTAAGGCTCTTAAAAAAGAGAATCTTAGAGATCATATGAATGATTTAGAGCTTATTTTTACTTTGCTTGGAGAGGCCTCTACTACTAAAATAGCGCGGAGCAAGAATGCCCTTGGTTTTCCTGAGAATAAAGTTGCAGCACGAAAAGGCGGGAAAATAGCTGGAGATGCTCGAAAGAAGCTGGAAATTGAAGCTGGGGAGGAAGTAGTTACTCCAGAGAATTATCTGCAAGAGCCAGAAGGGGAGAAAAGGAAAAAGTTGAGAAGTCAAAAATAGTAGATACCATTGGCGATTAAACTATGAAAATAACAGAAGATATTACCATTAAAAAATCAAAAATGGGACAGTTTGATAGAGGTATTTTTGCCAATAAGAATTTTAAGAAAGGAGAAGTAGTGATAAAGTACCATCTTCAACCGTTGACAACAGAAGAATTCGATCATCTCCCTAACAGGGAAAAAGAATTCACACATAAGCATAAGGGCATTATTTATCTTTATTCTTCTCCCGAAAGGTACGTCAATCACTCTGCTAATCCAAATACAAAGCAGGATCTTAAAAACAAGTGTGATGTTGCAAAAAGGGATATCAAAAAAGGAGAAGAAATAACGACTGATGCAACAAAAGATGAAATGTAGTTCTAAAAATTATGCTAAAAAAAAGTTAGTTTCACACGTTGCCTTCAGTTATATTTTGAGGCCTGTTCTTATTTCTTCCTTAAGTCTTTCAAGATCTTGTGCTTGTTCTCGTGCTTCCCTTCGTTGAAAGTCTTCTTTTTCGTTTTCTTTTTTTGTCTTCTTAGTTACAGATTCAAAATATTTTTCTGCATTTTTTAATTTGCCTTTTGCTTCCTTCCTAATATATTGTTTAAAGCTTTCAACTGATAAGAGTGGAGAAGTACCAGTAGTAGTAGAGAATTCTACAGGATCACGGTGGGGGTAATAAATTACGGGAGGGTTAAGTTGTCCTCCAAATGTGAAATGACCATTATCATTCTCTCCATTTTCACCATCTAGTACGGAGTATGCCCCTATACCAAATACATGGGCAAAAAAAATCCCTATCTTCATCTTTCCTCCTAAATAATTCAAGACCTCGCCTTTGGTGTTGTCTCTAAAGTGAACAGGAAAGTTTATTTTTTGGTAGTGAAGACTTTGCCCTGCAACAATAATATCATAAGGTCTTCTTCTGCTCAAATCAGTTGCAGCAGGCAGCAGATGATAATTCCCACTTCTCAGTATCCAGTACTCATTAACTACATCAACCTCTAATACCGTAAACATATCTGGTAATTCAAGAAATCTTCTATGCCTGGCAATCTCCGCTTCCAGCTCAAAAATGCGTTCTAAAGTCATATTTTCCTAAAATGGAACTTAATTTAAATATTTTCTTACTAAAAAGAAATAATAAATAAAAACAAAATAACCACACTAACTGCACCCGCTCGTCTCTCCGCAGATCTCACAGAGCATGCACGTGCCGTTCTGCCGCATCTGAGAAGCGCCGCAGCCACGGCACTTGAGTGTAACTTCTTCGCTCACTTCATCTCTTTCTTCACTGCTCTCTTCGCCATTCTTTTCATCGCCTTGTCTAGTATGCCGATGATTCGATGACTTGATAAATTGCGGCAAAGATTGCGGCAATGATGTAGTGCCGTTCATCGTCTCATAGATGAACTGCTTCAGCTCAGAGATGACAGGATGGCCATCACCATTCAGGACTTCCTGCGCAATCTCCATAGGAGGAATGCCTTTTTTCAAGCCAAAGTTGATAGAGCTTGTTAAGGCATTAACCATAGCTACCTGAACAGGTGTTGATCCTTGAAGCCTTACTGCCACCTTAGCTAGCAAGCCATCTTCTAATTCCCCGTGAAGATGCAGTTCATTTCTGCCTAACATGACGCGCTTGCTCACCACATTAGAGAAATCATCAGCTGTTTCTTCCTCGATGATCTTCTTCAGTTCAGGATTATCATCCAATGTCGTATTCAAAGGCTGAGAAAGTTTGCATCCATCCCGATAGAGAGCAACACACTTCAACATCATCTCCCAGGATGACCGATAAGCTTGCTTGATCTGCTGAACAGTCCAGTCCTTCGGCATATTGATCGTCTTAGATATTGACCCAGAAACGAATGGCTGCAGGGCTGCCAGCATCTTTAAATGCCCGTAGGGAGCAATGTACCGTTTCCCTTTCTTACCGCAGGTATTAGCGCAGTCAAAGATAGGATAATGCTCTTTCCTCAAGTGAGGAGCTCCTTCTAACGTCATTGTGCCACAGACATATTCATTAGCACCATCAATGTCTTCTTCAGAAAAGCCTAAAGCTTCCAGAAAACTTGTCTGCCCATGCCCTGTCACCTTATTATAAAAGGCTTCACCGACCGTCGTAGCATTAAATACGAAGCGGATGTCCATGGCGCTTTTCAACTGCTTCTCGATAAGGCTGATCTGCTGCTCACTCAACCCTTTGCTCATCATGGTGTCAGGATTAACTCTTGGCGCGCCAAACAATGTTCCATATCCCAAGCAGTAATTGATGATCTCCTTAATTTGCTGAGATGAATACCCTAAATTCTTCAAGGCACCAGGAACACTTTGGTTGACGATCTTAAAGAACCCGCCGCCAGCCAGCTTCTTAAATTTGACAAGTGCATAGTCTGGTTCTACGCCCGTCGTATCACAGTCCATGACTAAGCCTATCGTTCCCGTAGGAGCCATGACCGTAGCTTGTGCGTTGCGGTAACCCCATTGTTCCCCCCATTGCAAGGCTGTATCCCAGGAATGTTGCGCAGCAGACAATAGCTCTGGAGGACAAATTCGTGCATCAAGCGCTTTAGGAGCGATGCTCAGCCCTTCATAGCTTTGGTCATCGTATGTAGCACGGCGATGGTTTCTGATAACACGAAGCATATCTTCCTTATTTGTTTCATATTCTGCAAATGGACCGAGAGCACGAGCTATCTCTGCAGATGTAGCGTAAACATCTCCTGTTAATATTGCTGCCAATGCTCCGGCTATCGCCCGGCCTTTATCGCTATCGTAAGGAATGCCCTGCATCATCAGCAACGAGCCGATATTAGCAAACCCTAATCCTAACGTTCGGTAAAGATAGCTCCGATAGGCGATCTCTTCCGACGGGAATTGAGCCATGAGAACAGAAATTTCCAAGGCAACTGCCCATAATCTCACAGCATGGCGATATTTCTCCACATCAAAAAAGCTGCTCTCTGAATCATAAAATTTGAGAAGGTTGATCGATGCCAGATTGCAAGCAGTATCATCTAAAAACATGTATTCACTACAGGGATTGCTGCCGTTAATTCTTCCACCCTTTGGACAGGTATGCCATTCATTGATCAGCGTGTCAAACTGAACTCCTGGATCAGCGCTAGCCCAGGCACAATAGCCGATCTCATCCCATAATTTCTCTGAAGGAATCTTTCTGATGACCCTGCCATCGCTTCTGGCTTTCAATTCCCACTCTAAGCCATTATCCAAAGCATGAAAGAAACTGTTCGGAATCCTTACTGAATTATTGCTGTTCTGCCCAGAAACGGTCAAATAAGCTTCAGATTCATAATGCGTGTCAAACTCTTGTAGAGGCATGCTGTACCCTTGCTTTGCCAGATCTAGAGCTCGTACCAAGTAATTCAACGGAATCCCTAAATCATAAGCCTGCTTGAGGACTTTTCTGACTTCTTTGTTGTTTAATGGCTGCTCTTTATTTTTTGCCAGTTCTATGAGACGTGATAATTTCTGCTTCAGCATCTTGCTTCCAGCAACGAGATGAGCGACTTTCTCTTCTTCCTTCACTTTCCACATGACAAACTGCTCGATGTCCGGATGATCTAAGTCCAAGGAAATCATCTTTGCCGCCCTTCTTGTCGTCCCGCCAGACTTGATGCTTCCCGCTGCCACATCAAATATTTTTAAGAAACTCATCAGTCCGGAACTTGATCCGCCGCCGCTGAGCGCTTCTCCCTTCCCTCGAAGTGTAGAGAAATTGCTGCCGGAACCAGAGCCATACTTGAAGATTCTTGCTTCTCTCGTCAGCAGATCAAAGATCCCACCTTTCCTCACTAAATCATCATCTAACTTCTGGATAAAGCAATTATGCACGACAATCCCGTTGCCTAAAAATTTTCCGCTTTCAGTCTGAATATCATAGACCTTCCTGATGCCGATGCTTTCGATAGAGATGATCTCTTCCTCTCGGATGAGAGAGACAGATTTGGAACGCTGAACCAATTGGTTCAACAGCAGCATCTTATCCTGTTTCTGCTGGCTGATAAAGCCTATCTGCGCCTGATACTGCCCTCTGGCGCTTCCATAAGCGATGCTCACCTGATACGTTCCCAAGCGATTTTCACGCTTATCGCTATTCCATGATATTCGGGAATAAATGCCTAGACTATTGAGGAGCTGCAAGACCCCAAAAGAGAGATCTTCCGAGCACGTTGTTAAGCAGATGTCACCAGCATTTCTCACTTCATCCACTCTTATTCTGACACAGCCATCAGCTTGGAAAAGCGCCTTTAAGAAATCTCTTTTTTCCTGAGGGGAGCCGTGTATTATTTTTGTGGGAATTTTTGCTTTTCTGCTCGTTGATTCCAGCAGCTCATATTCCTGGATAAACGCATGTATTTTTTTTCCGGACAGATGTATCCTCTTCCCTTCCAGCCCTTCGCTAATAGTCTTAAAGTCAGTTACCCAGTATGAAACATCTTCTCCAAAGACTTCATGGATGTCATCAAGAACAGATTTATGTTCATCATTATTTATGGTAATTATTTCCAGCCTCATGACCTTTGAATAGATCCCAACAGACCCATCGCCGACAATCCATCCTGCCAGCCTCGCTTTAGCCAAGTCTCTGCTGAACACATTTTTCTCCTTGACTTCTAACAATAATGGCTGCTGTACTCTTTCCGTTATATCCAGATGCTTCACTTCTTTCCATCCGTACTGGCCATGCCATTTTTTGGCGGAAAGGACGAGATGGTCTTCCGTCAAATCTATATAATTGCCATTCTTTGTTTTTATGCGGAATACTTCTTTTTCACCGTTGTATTTAGTTGCCAGTATCTTTACAAATTTCTCACCATCAAAAACCTTTAAGCCAACCTTATTTTTTTCTACCGCATCGCCAATATACCAAGTCCCTTCTTCCGTATAAAGCTGCGTAAAATAATCTGCGCAAGCATGAGGCTGGCTTCTGGTGTAAGCATCTTTAGAATATTCTAATTTTTTGGTGATGGGATCAACATAGCTATGCCCTTGCGCTGGACCAGTCAACCCATAAGCAAAATTTAATCCGGTGGTGAACCACTGCGGGCTGTTTGGCGCAGCCGTCTGGGAAATGATCATATAGACCATCTCCTCATAAAAAGTTTTGGCATCTTCTGAAGAAGCGAAGTAGCCGTACTTTTCCCCCCAATGTCTCCAGCAGCCGGCTATCCGATGGGCTACCTGCTTGATGCTGGTTTCACTTCCCATAATAACTTTCCCACTGGCATCCAAACGTAATTCACCCTGCTCATCTCTCAAAGGGACACCAGCTTTCCTAAAATATTTTTGCGCAAGGATGTCCGTAGCTACCTGGCTCCAGAAGTTTGGAACTTCCACGTCATGCATCTCAAAGACAATCGACCCATCAGGATTTCTGATGATGGAAGAGCGCTTCTCGTAGGTAAACATATCAAAAGGGCTCTGCCCTGCAGCAGTAAATTTCTTAGGGATCCTTAACCCTTGTTTTTGTGACATCGTTTCTTGCAGTTGTATATTTTCCATCTTTCTCCACCTCTTTATGTAAGCATGCTCAGCTCTTTTTCTAATAGTTTGGGATCATCGATCCCTTTGTGAATGGAAGCGTAACGCACATAAGCCATCTTATCAAATCGTTTAAGCTCCTTCAGCACTTCTCTACCAATTTCTTTAGTAGTGAGAATTGTTTTCTTTTTTGACAGCAAAGCTGCTTCTATTTTCTTGCTCAGATCAAGGATAGCAGTAACATCAGATTTCCGGCAGGCTTTCTTGAGGCTTTCTGTGATCTTATTAGCGTCAAAAGGCTGTTCTCTGTTATCTTTCTTCTTTACGGTCAGCTGAAAAACAGCCTGCTCATAGGTTGTAAAACGGTTAGAACAATCCAAACATTCCCTTCTTCTCCTTACTGCATCATCAATAAGCCGAGACTCCAGAACTTTCGTTTCCTTGGCACAGTAAGGGCATAACATGATCTATCACCGTTTTTTCTTGAAAGGTAGTAAAACACTAGATATAGTGTTCCCCCCGTGGAAGCTACTAAATGTAGTGTTCGAGGAATTTTAGGAAACAACACCTATTTAAATAATTTTTAGTCCTTCGAAATATATTCTCCAGTGTATAATATCACCGAGAGAATGGTTAATGAATGATAAATGTAATAGTTGCTGGAATGTTTTGAGAAATGTTGATATTGTTAGGGATTAGAGAATATTATGAATGGTGGGTAGATTCCTCTTGAAGTTAATATGTTCCACATCGTTTAACGTAGTCAATCACACGATAAAAGTCTTCAATGGATTTTATTTGGTCTCTACCTAATATAACCTCCTCTAAACTTTTTCCAGCAGCAAACTGGCCTAATAAATCTCTTGCTTGTTCCATAGAGGGACCCTCTTTACCAACCCAGTTTAAGTAATGCCTATGTGCAGGATTTAGTTTAATAAGAGTGGGGTCATATTCAGCGATCCTACCAAAATACACCCCACCTCGATTAGCTAACGTTACTGAAACTGCTTTACCCAACCAGCCATTTAAAGTATCATTTTTCATTTGATAACCTCACAGATAACTCTTCTCTTAATGAAGAATAATATGATCTAACTCTTTTGCTTTCTTCTGAAATATTGCCGTTTCCACCTAATTCCCAACCCTCAGGTCTTCGTCCATCCAGTGCACAATTTCCAATGACTCTAATCCGATCATATAGTAAGTAGTTATACGTGAAGATAACTTTGTCTAATTCGTCTAATAGGCCAGTATTAGGCAATTTTTTAATTTCATCTGGACTCAGGTAATCTGTTAATCTTTTGTCTTCTTCCATTTTTCTTCCCCCTATCAATTATCACAACAAAGTTGCAACTTGTAGATTATTAAACACTTCTTATTAAATTATTTTACAAAACAACAAATTTATAAATAATTAAGTAATTTAATATCAAATAATGATAGAAAGATTAGATGTCAAAGACAAGAAGCTTTTACTAGCTTTAGATATGGACGCAAGAAAGCCAGACAGCTCTATTGCAAAAATTGTCGGATTGTCAAAACAATTAACTAATTATAGAATTAAGCGGTTGGAAAAGTTAAACATAATTGAATCTTATTATCCGGTAATAGATCATACTAAATTAGGATTACAACTATATAGGATTGCTCTCAAATTAGAAAATGTAACGAAAGAAAAAGAACAAGAAATAATCAACCATCTTAAAGAAAAAGCAAGTTGGATGGTTTCAATTCTTGGAGAATACGACATTTGGATGGCCTTATATGTTAAAAATGAGTTTGATTTTATGAATTTCTGGAATAGCTTTTATGAAAAATATGGTTATTATGTAGAAAGTAGGTGGATTTCTTTGATGACCAAATTCTTAAATTTTGAGAGATCTTTCATTTATCCAAAAGATAAGAATAGAGATAGAAGATTAATTTTAGGCGAAAGTCCAGAAATTTTAAATTTAGATCAAATTGATTCAAATATTTTACAGGAATTAACAAAGAATGCGAGACAAACCAGTCTAGAATTATCTAAAAAAATTAAGCAAACGGAGAGGATTACACGATATAGAATTAAAAAACTAGAAGAAAAAAAGATAATTCTCGGTTATCGCCCTTTTGTCAATACTTCTCTGCTAAATTTAAAGTATTATAAATTATTCATCCAACTTAAAGATGCCAAAAAACAAGATATTAAAAAAATAACGTCTTACATTATACAAAACCAAAATGTAGTCTATAACACTGAAGCTTTGGGAGGGTACGATTTTGAAATTGAGGCACATTTCCAAAATTCCCAAGAACTGATGGACTTTATTTCCAATTTGAGAGAAGCTTTTCCAATCAACTTCAAAAAAATTAACCATATGGAGTATATCAAAGAGTACAAGATTACTTATTTTCCTTCTTCTACGATTTAAGCCTCTTAACCCCCACGACTAAACTGGACAAAAACCAACATTTAAATAATAGTTTGATTTTTCATACTAAAATATGAATCCGCTCTTACGGCTCTTTTTTGAACAGACACTGAGACATTGGCACTTTGAAGACCTTCTCCAAGCAGCGGAGATGAGTAGGGAAAGGCTTCATTTCTACCTTAAACAGCTTCTCCGGGAAAACATTGTCCGCCGCATCAAGCCGAGAGGAAAGATGCCGTATTACCTTGCCCAGTATGAAAGTCCAGAATTTCGCCTGCAGAAGCGCCTCTATGGGCTGCAGCTTTTAGAACAAAGCGGCTTATTTGCCCATGTTCTCACTATTTCAGGCATTAAAACGGCACTCCTCTTTGGCAGTTTTGCCAGGGGAGATTGGGATCAATCAAGTGATGTCGATCTTTTCCTGTATGGCGACAGTTCTTCGTTTCGGAAAGGCTTTTTTGAAACGAAGCTGAAAAGAGAATTGCAAATTTTTAGTTTTCAGCAGGCAAATGATGTTAAAAAGAATCTAGATCCTGCACTCGTGAAGAACATCATAACAGGATTTAATATCAAAGGAAACGTAGAGCCATTTGAGGTTAAGATTCATGCGTAAGCGTTCTGCGTACATACCATAGAAAACTATTTATAACTTGGTGGTTTTCAATATAGAAAGTGAGTTAACGGTGTGGAAGAGATGAAAGAATTAGAAGAACTTAAAGCTAAATTTATGAGGGCATACGCTAATCTACCAGTGCCAGAACGCTCTCAAGTAGTGGCGATTGTAGATGAAAAGCCATATTCTTGGGATGTGGCATATAGTGAGGTATCCAATAATAATCAGTTAGGCGACAAAATATTAAAAAAGATGAAATTAACAGGAATACTATGAGCGACAATATTTATGAGGAGCAGAAAAAATTGGTTTTAGCTAGATTAAAAACTATAAATCCAGAGTCTAAGATAATGTTAGGGACAAAAAGAAACATATCTATAAAAGAATTGATTAATCATGTTGAACAGGGAGATGATTTTGGAAAAAAGATTATACAAGCTCAGATGAATATGTTAAAAGTTCTAGTCGCAGAACAATAGTAGATGCAGAAATGGCAAAGCAATTTTTAATAACAAGGCCTAGGCATGATAAAGAAACTTCTTATTTGTATTCATTTTCTAAAGCGATAGTTCAGATAGCAAAAGAAGATAAAACCATCAGAGTTAGAGAGTTGGCAGACTCAAAAGCCAACAGAACAGAGGTGGAAAGAGCACTTTCAACAAATGATTTAACCCTTGCTTTTTTTAATGGACATGGTGATGAAGAAACTGTTTATGGACATAAAGATAAACCTGTTCTGGACAAAGACAATATTAAATTAACAGAAAAGAAAGTGATATATGCCTTAGCTTGTAGTTCTTTAGTAAAATTGGGAGAACTCTCTGTTCAACAGGGGGCACAAGCGTATGTGGGCTATAGTGATGAATTTATGTGGGTGGGAGACCCTTCAACATCAGCCGTTCCCGACAAAGATAAGAATGCTGCTCCTTTCAGAAAAGTGTGTCATGTTCTGATACATTCTCTTGTTACTGGGATGTCCGTAGGAAAAGCGATTGAAAAAACAAGAACAGAATACAAAAAGCTGATTAAAAATTACGGAACTAGCGAAGATGATCCTTTTGGCGATATTGCGGCTATTGGTTTCGCTCTATCCTGGAACTTAACTTGTCTTGATATGGCTGGTAATCCTAACGCTACATTTTAGACTAAAGACGCCTACCAACACGATAAAAATGTGCTAAACTACCGCACCCTAAAGGGGGGGTTTTACACCCAAGAAATTTTTTGCATAACATAGATTTTATCCATACCCACAACCATCCATTTTAAATATGATCCGGATTTCCTTATGCTGATGGTATGGCTATTTATTTTACAAGCATTATATTTCTTCCTGCCAGCGTACATTGCAAATATGTCACCAGTAATCTTCAAATGGGTGCCATTGTTCAATATCCCTATCTGGGAAAAAAAACTAGGAAAACATAAAACTTGGCGTGGCCTTATTATTGGCACAATCGTCGGAACATTTGTGTTTTGGCTGCAGAAGCTTGCCTATAACAATGGCTTTGAAAGCTTAGCCTTGATTGATTACCATGATTTCTCGTTGATGTTAGGCTTCTTCTTAGGATTAGGGGCAATGCTCGGAGATATGGCAGAAAGTTATCTCAAAAGAAAACGGAACATCGCTCCGGGAGAAGTATGGATGCCCTGGGACCAGCTGGATTTTGTCTTCGGAGGATTGTTGTTCAGCTTTTTCATCTATGTTCCGCAAGCAGGAGTGGTCTTAACATTGATTGTCCTCAGTCCTCTGCTGCATGTCCTCTTTAATTATCTCGGCTATCTCCTCCGTCTGCAGAAGAACAAGCTTTAAATAATTTAAGAGAATCTGTCCGTTATGGGCAAAGAGATCAATTTTCCGAATCTACTGACGTTAATCCGCTTATTTCTTGGACCATTTATCATGTATCTCATCTTTCAAGAGAATAATGTGGTGGCGATGAGTCTTCTAGTGATAGCCTGGGCTACCGACGTTGGCGATGGATATTTTGCCAGAAAGTTTAATCTCACGACAGAGTTTGGAAAGCATTTTGATAGGTTAGTTGACAAGCTGTTAGTAGGCTTTGTCTTTTTTGCTATCCTGCTGAAGCATAATTCCACCTCTTGGATATGGTTTACCTTAGCTGTAGTTGTAGGTTTTGTTGTGATGTATCGGTTTGTCGCGGATAAAGGCATCCAGGTAACAAAGCTCGGAAGATTCTGTTTGGGAATCCAGCTGATATTATTATTAGTGATGACGTATGGCTATGTTAACAATATCCTGCTTTCCGTCTTTTTCCTTTCTGTATTGATCCCTGCAGCGGATTATCTCCGAATAGCGGCGAGCAAACAAGCTGCCGTCGAGAAAAAACAGAAGAAGTGATGTATCATGCCTATTATCCGACGATAACACAGAAACCTTTATATACTTTAAGGTTTTCTTTTCTTTCATAAATAATCCAAAAAAGGAGGGATGAGAATGGCTGAAACAGTAGCACATGTAGGAGTAAAAAAAGAAAAAGGCTACCTTTACTTTCTAGACAAACATGGTAATGTAGCTAGAGCTAAGATGAGCCGAGCTGGCAGAACCAAGGGAAAGACAAAGATAGAAGTAGTTAAAAAAGTAGGCGTGAAGAAAGCTTCAGGTTATCTTTACTTTGTCGACTCGAAAGGAAACGTTTCCAGAGCAAAGATGGCTCGTGGAAGAAAAGGCGGCAAAAAGAAAGCTGCGAAGAAAGGCGGCAAGAAGAAAAGAAGATAAGCTCTTTTTTTTATTATTTTTTTATTTTAATTTTTAGGCGTGTTAAGTGCTTCTAGTTGTTTTGTGAGCTGAAATTTTTTATCGAAACATTTTAAACTAATCCAAAAGAAAGCCAAAGTATGACCAAACTTCCCTCATTCCCTTCAAAAGCCTTTCTCGCCCCTATGGCCGGCGTGAGTGATGCAGCTCTGCGCTTATTATGCCGAGAATTAGGTGCAGGCTTAGTCGTTACGGAATTCATCAGCATCCATGCCGTCAACGCTAAATCTCAAGATATTACCAAATTCATCGAATTCTCAGAGAAAGAACGTCCCTTATCCTGCCAATTGTTTGGATCAGACCTAGAGAAAATCAAGCAAGCTATCAAAATAGTTGAGCCGTACTTTGACATCATCGACTTCAATATGGGCTGTCCTGCTCCACACATCACCAACCAGATGGCTTGTTCTGCTTTGCTTCAGGAGCCAGAGTTGACGAGAAAAATATTTAGGACGATGGTGCAAGCGACAAAGAAACCAATTAGCGTAAAAATAAGGGCAGGAATAACTAAACCAGATAGATGGAAAGAGATCGCTCTCATCGCCGAGGAAGAAGGATTATCGATGATCACCTTCCATCCACGAACAGTCAAGCAAGGCTATGCCGGAAAATCTGACTGGAACCTCATTAAAGAGATGAAGCAGTTAGTTAAAATCCCTGTTTGTGGAAATGGTGATATTGAAACGCCGGAAGATGCCAAGCGGATGCTTGATGAAACCGGCTGTGATTATGTCATGATCGGAAGAGGAGCAGCTAAAAATCCGTATCTGTTCAAGCAGATCAATGCTTATCTTAAATATGGGAATTATCCAAAAATTTTGCCGAAGACAAAACTGAAATATTTTTTTACGTATTTGGATTATGCAAAAAACTATTCTATCAAGCCAGCTCAAATAAGGATGCAGGCGATGAATTTCTCCAGAGGATGTGACGGCGGAAAAAAGTTAAGAGGAGATCTGTTAGGCAAGAATACTGTTGAAGAGATTCGAGCAGTTTTAGAAAATTTTTACTGCCACTTAGAATAATAATAATAATAATAATAGAAGAAGAGGATATAATAACCACTATTAAGTGGAAACATTAATAAAGAACGTTCATTTTTGGACTGCATGGTTATAACTAGACGTGAATTACTGGGTGGCCTTGGAGCGGTTTTATGTTTGAGTCAAGTTCCGTTATGGCTTCCTACTGATCAGGAAAGTAAAGGAACAATTTTAGATCCTCCCAAAGCAGATTATACTTTAGAAGTTCATGTTCAAAAAACTGGAGATAGATTTAGTCATGATTTTTATCATGGAAGGACTTTGTTTGATCAAGTTTTAACTAACACGAGGAGCTTTTATGCTGATCATGGATTTACTATTGAAATACGTGGAGTCCCAACTGATGGATATGGGGAAGGAAGCGATTTAGATAATAGGCATGGTTTGTTTGTTTATACCACTAAGGAAGCCTTGTTATCTGATCCAGAAAGATTTATCTCACAAAATCCTGAACCTAGGTTTGATGAGATGGTTAGATCTGAAGCTCGTGTTTTTGCTACAAAAAGCGGATTAAGTTTTGAAGATGCTTATACTAAAGTTCGTAGTGCATTTGAGACACAAGCTATTGCTATTTATAGGAGATTTTTTGAAAACAAAAATGCGATCACTAACCCAGATACGCATATTACTTATGTTTTTCCCTCTACTAAACTTGCCGATGCAACAAATCCAGAAGTGGTTAATCATTATTCTATTGTATTTGTCCATGAACTGGGTCATTTATTGGGATTAGATGAATCCAATCACAGAAGGGATTATGTCCTTCCTTATCATGGACCTAATTTTATGATTAATACATTAAGTGGTAGAGATGCAGATATACATTTATTGAGTATGCATCCGGAACAAAAAAGAATGATTGAAGAAAGATTATCTAAATGAAATATTATAACATCAATCATTGTCTAAATAAATCATAGTTGTTTATTTCTTTCTACATATTTTTTAGAGAGAGATCTTATTTCATTGAGAAGCAATACACTCTTTCAATTCTCGGACGCCTTCTTCCAGATCATCATTATCGATCTCTGCTGCATACTCCATCTTCTTCAACGTATTGGCGTAGAGAGGATCATAATACCATTCCAGGAGGATCTTTGATGCAGAGACGAAATCTCCTTTCTCCATACAGCTGACCATCTCTTCCTTCTTTTTTTTGCTGATAACCCTGTTTAAGCTGGCAGAGATAGCTATAGCTTCTTGCTTGTTCTTCTCATTGATATAAACAGCAGCGCATAATTCTGCACGTTTGTCCAGGCTTCTTTTGATGAGGATATGCGTCCCGGAAAGCATCGCCTTATACAAAAAGCCAGGGATCATCAAATCTCCTATCCTTCTGCTTTCCCCTTCCAGAAGAATCCATTTCTCCTCTTGCAATTCATCCAAGCGCTGCAACAGCAAATTGTCAAATCGATATTGAGAGTTTGGTTTCTTGCCCAAGGCACCATAGAGACTGCCGTTATGCTGGGCCAAACCTTCGATGTCTATGGAGTTAGGGAATTTATGGAGCAGATCTGTTTTTCCGGTACAGGTAAGGCCCCATAAGATGATCACTTTTGGCTTTAATTGATAATTGTCTAATCTCTCGGAAACGTACTTTCGAAAGGCCTTATGGCCGCCTTCCAACTGATAAACATCATATTTTAACGCTTCAAGAAAAGAAACGATAACTCCCGACCTCATGCCGCCTCGCCAGCAATAGATGACCATCTTCTTTCCTCGGTGCTCATTGATCTTTTTGACGATGTCTGGCATATTCTTGGCCACATATTCCATCCCTTGAGCTATAGCTTTGTCTGGAGAGACCTGCTTGTATAATGTTCCTACGATCGCACGCTCATCGTTGTCGAGAATGGGGATATTGACCGCATGAGGAAGATGGTCGTGCTCAAATTCTTTTGGGCTTCTCGTATCAAAGAACTGAGCATCTGCTAGCTGCAACGCATCCTTGATGGATATTTTTCTGGGCATTTTATTCATGGAAAGGGAGGTGATTTAAAAAATATAGCAACAGATTTATATAATGGAATTATCTATCTATCACTATGAAAAGCGCATCTATGATCCCTATGACTATTATTGCAGTTCTGGCTCTATTTCTAGTATCATGCTCTCCACAGCAGTTTGTCTGTAGTGACGGCAGCGTCGTTGAAGATTCCAGTACCTGTGCGCCGCAAAAGGTTCCAGTGAAACAGGTGCAGAGAGCAGTTGAAGAATCTCCAGATATCCCACGGGAAGTGGTTGACCTATTTGCACAGAAATCAAAAGTGAAAAGCGTTTCCTATATCCATCACGAAAGCGCTGATATCTCTAAGCCCAGTTATAGGATAGCGATAAAAGGTACGCTGATGAAAATATCTCTTCCTACCCAAACTGAATTGCTGAATAAGAACACCATAGATACGGTGATTATCGACGCAGCTCGCAAAGAAGCAGAAGGATATTGTGAAAGCAAGAAATACTGCATCAAGATAGGGAATCAAGGAGCAGTGGATTACGCTACGTATTACAAGAAAACGCCGTTTGACTGGGTAGATGAGATAGAGGAAGCAGAACTGTTGACGACCCAACGCTTGTTTAACCGAGATACGACAAAAGTTCTGGTGAATGGAGAATACACCTATTGGGTCGATTCCTTCTTTGGCATCCCTTTGAAAGTCGAAGGAAACAACCAAATATTCCTTTATGAAAGCCCGTTATTTAACGGCGTGAGTTCTATCGAGTTTGAAGAGAAAGATTAGGCAGGAGAAATTTCCTCTTCAATTATGAAAATCAGGCCCAGCTGCTCAAGGAAGATATAATATATCTCCTTTGATTATGGTTTTAACTCTACTATAATATGCTTCTTGTCAGGTACAGAGACAAAAACATCTTCACCGCTTCTAAGATTGAGACTTCTCACGACATTATTGTTAAAATAAATTCCCAACCTGTCCTGGGACAACTTCACCACCTTCTGTTTGATCTTGAGAGGCGCTTCTTGAAGTTCTTGGAGAACTTTCCTCGAAGAAACTGGTTCAAACTCAAAATGGTCACAGTGGCTGCATTGTAAACTTGTTACTTTGTTTTCTGCTCCTTCAACAGATACGGAAACTTTTTTCAATGAATGATTACATTTTGGGCATTGCATTTTTATCACCTGGATTGTTTTGCGTTAATAACATATAGCGTATTATTTTCTATTTTGAACAATATGTAGTAATTGTCTTTTTCAATTTGGTATACCTCACCTTTTTTCCTTGGGCTCTTGGTCGTCAGGATAATCTCAACCACCTTTTGCCAGGGGACATCTTTCTCATGCTCTTCCCTATAATGCTGAGTTGGCTTAATTGCCGTAAAGTATACCACTCTTTCACCAGACTTCATAAGTGTAGTCTTTATGACTTTATAAATATTTTGGGGAAAATCATCAAAAATAGTTTCATCAAAAAGAATACGCCCCGGCCGGGATTTGAACCCGGGTCAATGCCTTTCTCTGAATTTCTTCTCGAAAGGGCACTATGATAGTCCGGATAATGCTGATGAAGAAAAACTTCACCATCTACACCACCGGGGCTTATTCGGAAAT
>Ga0209541_10003483_pt1 | contig 28852 bp, 37 predicted proteins | sample RifCSPlowO2_01_FD_184027 | JGI IMG/M metagenome (GOLD analysis project Ga0209541, IMG submission 184027) | Groundwater microbial communities from Rifle, Colorado - Rifle CSP2_plank lowO2_0.1 (SPAdes) (version 2) | ecosystem: Environmental > Aquatic > Deep subsurface > Groundwater | place... | reverse complement strand
AGAGTTGAGAAAAAAGGCGTCTTCAAGTGCGAAGCACAATCAAACAAAAAATCAAGGGCGAGATTAACTCTTTCCTTTTTTAAATTTTGGTAATTCAGCAAGAACTCTATCCTCATGTCTTTTTTCAGCATGAATATAAACTACATCATCCAATAATCTTAAGTATGATAAAACATAATTTTTGTCAATCTGATATTGAGTAGGTCTTTCAGCTTTTAATCTTTCAGGGACTCTTCTCTCCTCCTGAGGCATTTGGTCGTATTCTCCTTGAGATGTTATTACAAAGGCTTTAATTGGGAGTCCTGCTCTTTGAAATTCCTCCAATCTTCTGTTCCCATTATAGCAAAGCAAAGGATTTTGTTCCAAAAGTTCTCTCAAAACTATATCTTCCTCTTTGAAATGTTGCCCACCCTGTCTTGGAACAGATTTAGTAAATTGTTCATATGCTTCAACAGCTTTTTCGATTGAGCCAAAAGGATTTTGCAATGCTACTATTGGAGGAATTTCATCAAATTTTCTTGTTTCAACAGCAGACCTAACTCTTTCTGAAGTATCGCTATATAATTCAGGGTACTTTCTGTAATCCTTTTTAATATTATGCTCAGTAATTAAAATAATCCTAGAATCTACAGTTCTTGCTTCTAAATTTGGGCTCATATTGTAGTAATTGATTAATTGTGGTATATAAACCTTTCTATATGTTACTACTATAAAGTTATATTAATTATTTATTTACATTTTCGAAACCATCGAAAATTTGAAAAATTTTCGGGGTTCCTAAAATCTTTAGATTTTAGAAACATTTAAATACTTCCATTATCTAAATACATAATATGGCAACAATAACGATAAGCGTAAAAGATGAAGTAGATAAAGAATTCAGGGAAACTGTCAGGAAAAGGCTAGGGCAAGGCAAGGGTGTGCTAGGCAAAGCTGTAGAGGAAGCGATGGAAAGTTGGATTCATGATGAAAAGCAAAAAGAAATAGCTAAAAGAGCTATGGAGATGATGAATAAAGGGCTATACACGTTAAAAGGTTGGAAATTTAATAGAGATGAAATTTATGACAGACAATAAACTTTTTCTAATAGATACTAACATATTGGTTTATGCACTTGACAAACAGGAAGGTGCTAAAAATTTGAGTGCGAAAGAACTCATCAACAGATGCTGGCAAGGCAAAGATAATCTTGCAGTTTCTGCACAAAATTTAGCAGAGTTTGTATTTGTATCAACAAAAAAAGCAAAATTAGATTTTGGACAAGCTAAGACTATGGTAGCGTATATAATTGATTTTATAGGATTCATAAAAATAAGTTATTCTGCAGAAACGGTGCTTTCAGCAATAGACATTGCTGACGAATTTAAGATGTCCTTCTGGGATTCTTTATTAGCAGCAACAATGAAAGAAAACGGGATTTTCAATATTTATACGGAAAACGCTAAAGATTTCAAAATGCCTTGGATAAATGCAGTTAATCCTTTTACTTAACAGTATAATAAACCCTTCTATTATCCTTCCCTTTATTTTCTGCCTTGACAAACTCTATTGTGCCAATCTCTGCTAAGCTCTTTACATGAGTGCCCCCATCTGCTTGAATATCTATGCCAGGAATCTCAACAATTCTTAGCTCATGAACATTAGGAGGTAAAGCGCCTGCAAGCTTTACAACACCTGGAATTTTCATAGCTTCTTCTCTTGGTAAGTAATAGGTTTTTACCGGAAGATCTTGTCTAATAATCTCGTTTGCTGTTTGGATATACTGTATTATCTTGTCCCTGTCAAAATTCTCCATATTGAAGTCTATCCTTGTCTGGTCTTCAGAAATCTGGTTGCCTGTTATTAGAACATTTGACTCTCTGTTAAATATGGAAATAAGCAAATGGGCTGCTGTGTGCATCCTCATGAATTTATAGCGCCTGTCCCAGTTTATTCTGCCAATAACTTTATCGCCTATTTTCAAACCAGGTTTGCTGACTTCATGGCTTATCTGCCCGGAAAATTTGCCAGTATAAACAACAGGATAATCTTCCCCATTGCAAACAAAAGTTCCTGTATCATGAGGCTGTCCTCCTCCAGAAGGGTAGAAAGCTGTTTTACCTAATACTACAAACTTGTCATCTTTGATGCTTTCAACAATAGCTTCAAACTCTTTTAAATAAGAATCATTCATGTAAAGCGCACTTTCCATATTAAAATAAAAGAAAAAAGAATTAGTATTTAATTCTTAGCCAACGATTGTATGGCTTTCAATGCAACCACTATTGCAGCTGGTGTTACAAACACTGCTATATTCAATACAATATCCTGCAAATAACCTCCAATAACTGGAATTATTGCAAGACTGCTACTAGCAGTTCCTGTTATAAGCAAAGCTGCTGCAGCCACCAAGAATGGTGTGGTCTCTTTTTCACTTACGTTCAAAAGGCCTACTATCAAGCCTAGCACTACTAAGAATAATACTAGCCAGCCTGCTACTGCATCGTTAACAGTAAATAAGCTAACAACAATAGCAATTACAATGCCAATGAGAAATGCCCATTCGCCCATTTTACTTCCTTCTGCCATTTTGATATTCCACCTCCTTCTCTTTTTGGATAAGAATCAATATTAAAACATTGAAATTGAACTTGTATTTAAAATTTGCGGAAAAAAGACGTTTTCCAAAAACCGAGAAAATTCTGTGAGTGAGCTCACTCGCTCGCAACTCACAGAATTTTCTCGGATTTGACAAATTCCGAAAGTTTTATATAGTGGTATTCCAAAGAGTATATATTCTAAGTGCTGTGTAGCACTTAGGAGGTATCGAAATAAATTTCGGAAAGCTGAACGCGAGCTTGCTCGTGTTCTCGCAAGCAAATACCTCATTCACACTCGGAGGTGAAACTAAATGGAAAAGCAAATTGGAAATTATTCCTTTATAATTGGAGTGATTGTAGCAGTAGTGCTTGGTTTAGCAGCCCCAAAGCTAGGCACAGCAACAGCATGGCTGTGGTCATTGCTAGTTATACTAGGTCTAGTGGTTGGATTCCTGAATGTATCAGGAAAAGAAACCAAGGAATTTTTATGGGTTACAGTTGCCTTAGTAGTTGTTGCCTTTGCAGGCAGCGCTCAGATTAACTCGTGGAGCAATGTCGAGTTAATAGGTCCTTACTTAAAAGGGATCTTTGACAGCATCTTAGCATTCGTTGTTCCGGCAAGTGTAGTTGTTGGGTTAAAGGATGTCTGGGAGCTAGCAAAAGGCGAATAAATCCTTTTTCTTTTTTTATTTTTCTTTCTTAAATTATTTATAGTATCGTAGATTTCTAAGTACTATGGGGATACTCCCAGATATGGAAATAGTGGATTTAGCGCTATATTTTGACTTCACACTGGTTATTGCAGATGTCCACATTGGCTATGAGGAAGCTTTAAACAAGCAGGGTATATTAGTTCCCAGGCTGCAATTTGAAGAAATGGTTAAAAGAATGGAAAGCATATTCAAAAAATTGAAAGATAAAAAAATTGAAAGAATTGTGGTTAATGGTGACTTGAAGCACGAGTTTGGCACAATATCTGAGCAGGAATGGAGAAACACACTTAAATTCCTTGATTTGCTCGCAAAGCATTGCAATGATATAATTTTAATCAAAGGCAACCATGATACAATATTGGGTCCAATTGCCAAGAAAAGAAACGTTAAGGTTTTGGATTATGTTATAATTGGACCAATATCAGAAAAACACATTAACGAAAAAAACCCAATATCAAAAAAAACAATAAAACAATCAAAAAACAAAACCATTGTGATCCATGGCAACAAGATTCCCGACAAAGAACTGTTGAAGGAAATTTCTACTATTATAATAGGGCATGAGCATCCTGCTGTTTCGCTGAAAGAATGTGCTAGAGTTGAGCGGTTCAAGTGCTTCCTGAAAGGTAAGTATAAGGACAAGAACTTGATAGTACAGCCGTCTTTCAATAGTATAATAGAAGGTACTGATATACTTAGGGATGAGATTTTAAGCCCTTTTTTGAAGAAGAATCTCGATAATTTTGATGTATATATTGTGGAGGATAAAGTTTATGAGTTTGGGAAGGTGAGGAATTTGAGAACATAATCAACTTTTATACATCTTCGCCAACAAATCGCTCTTGGTGATCAGCCCAATTAGTCTGCCTTCTTGCGAAACCAAGACCATAGGATAATGCTTCAGAAGATTTGAGATAACTTGTATTGATGTTGTTTTTGACACAATAGGGGGAGATTCTTGCATAACTTCTTTGACTTTGGCGCTTTTTGACTTAAGCAAGGCATCTAGTATTGTTGATTCTGAAACCAATCCTATCGATTTATGATTTTCTATAACAGGCAGCTGAGAAATCTGAAATTTTTTCATTTTGGCTATCGCTTCTTTGATTGAAGCAGCAGAAGCTATGCTTATTATCCTGCTTTTCATTAATTGCTCTGCCTTTATCTCCTCTTTTTTCTCGAGCTCGCTCAAAGCAGCAAAAATCTTTTTTGTCTTTGTGTATGTTGGGTCAATCCTGCTTGACTCTATTTTGGCAATGAGCGATTGAGATACACCTGCACGATTGGCAAGCTCGGTCTGCGTCATTCCAAGCTTTTTTCTTATTTTTTTGATTTCTTCCAGCTCGTATGTCATTTTTAGGTTGATTTTGATTTATTTTTAACTTTTTCAATCCGCTTCGCAAATTCTTGTGCTCGTTGTCGCTTTTCCTGCCATTGCGCGACAACTCACCTATATATTGTAATTTATTCGAGGCGAAAATTTATTGAGTGAGTTGTGAGCGAGTTCGCAAAGAACGATGCTCACTCGCATTCCACAAAAATTTTCGCCGAGTGCAAAATTTGTCGCGAAGCGACGGATTGAATTCTATGTCTAAGGTATCAATAAAGTAATACTAACCACTATTTAAAATTATTCCTTTTGGAATATTTCTTTCACAAAGATTTTTAAAAACAGCCATAAATAAAGCAAATAATGGGTTATTCTATAAAGCTGAGGTGGTAAAATGGCAAATATAACATATGTTACTAGCGAGAGCGTTACAGAGGGGCACCCCGACAAAATATGCGACCAGATAAGCGATACAATCCTTGATTCTTTATTTGCCCAGGATCCATATTCCAGGGTTGCTGTTGAATGCCTAACCACAACAGGGTTAGTTGTTGTTGCTGGCGAAGTTACATCAAGAGGCTATGCTGATATACAGGGAATTGCGAGAAGAACTTTAAAGGAAATAGGCTACACAAATCCGCAATACGGCATTGATTGTGAAGATGCCGGAGTTCTGGTAAGCATACATGGTCAAAGCGTTGATATTGCGCAAGGGGTTAATGAATCTGAAGGCAAGGAGCAGGGCGCAGGCGACCAGGGAATGATGTATGGGTTTGCAAGCAATGAAACTCCTGAATTAATGCCATTGCCGATAATGCTGGCGCACAAGCTTACTATGAAGCTGGCAGAAGTGAGGAAAAAAGGCATCATACCGGATCTTGGGCCTGATGGAAAATCGCAAGTTAGTGTTGAATATCATGATAATGTACCTAAAAGATTAAGCGCAGTCGTCATTGCCCAGCAGCATTTGGAAAAGATAAGCGAGGAAGAGTTAAGGGACGAAATAAAGAATAAAGTAATAGAGCAGGTGTGCGGCAAATGGATTGACGAGAATACAAAAGTCTATATCAATGCTACTGGAAAATTTGTAATTGGCGGTCCAGAAGGTGATTCAGGGGTAACTGGCAGAAAGATAATTGCTGATACTTATGGCGGAGTTGGAAGGCATGGCGGAGGAGCTTTCTCTGGCAAAGATCCTTCAAAAGTTGACAGGAGCGGCGCTTATGCAGCAAGGTATGTTGCAAAAAACATTGTTGCAGCTGGCTTGGCTGATAAATGTGAAGTTCAGTTATCATATGCAATAGGAATAGTGCAGCCAACATCAATCAACGTTGACACATTTGGCACCAACAATATTCCAGAATCAAAGATTGTCGAATTGGTTAAAAAGCATTTCAAATTAACTCCAAAATGGATAATTGAGCACTTGAACTTAAGAAGGCCAATCTATAGAAAAACAGCAGCTTATGGGCATTTTGGAAGGGAAGACCCTGATTTTACATGGGAAAAAACTGATATGGCTGACACTTTAAGGCTGGAAGCAGGATTGTTAAAGCCATTAAAGGCAGAAGCTAAATTGATTTATTAAGATTATTCTCTTTTATTTTACTTTTTATTCATTCTTTCTATAACCGCTTTTATTATTATCGGCCAGGCAATTGTTGCATCGCATAGCACTTCTGCGTATTTGCCTCCTTGAGATTTAGGAACAATTTTTCCCCATGAAACACTTTCTGAATATGTGCAGCCCGACAATCCTCCCCAGTGGACTGGCTCTGGGCATATCCTTACAGCATAATGGAAAGGCTTGTAATACGGGCTGCTCTTGCTTGTTATAAAATATTTTGAGGGATCAGCCTTATCAACAATGTGATACCTTATATAATCCAAATATGGCGCGACTTGCTGTGCCCAATTTCGCGGCACTCCCCCCCCAATTGTGAAGATGCCTGTCTTTTTTGCCTTGAATATCAAGTCAGCATAATGCTCAAGGTCAAGAAACTCGTCAAAATATAATTGCTTTTTATTTTCAATTTTTCTTTGCCTGTTGAATAGTGCAAAATCAAGCCCCATTTCAGAATCGGAAAAAGCAGGAATAAATATTGGAATTTTTTTCAAATAAGCTGATTTGAAAATTCCCCTGCCCTTCATGTTCCCGCTTATGTATTTGCCCATTTCATAGCAGGTTTTATAGCTGCAGGTTGGTTTTTCTGCGTCCAGTCTTTTAAGAACTTCTCTAACTATATTGGTCATCTCGTCAAAGTTCTCTTCTGGCTCCAAAGTATCATAAACCCTGTTGATTTTTATTTCCCTGAGCTCCTCATCGCTTATGTGCTCCGGGTATTTGAAATGGGTTAGCCCGACAGATTCTACGAACCCATGAGACATTAAGGCGCCTGTAGAGACTATTGCATTTACCATGTTGTTGTCAATCATGTCACAAATGAGCAAACCCATCTGGGCCATTGTCATAGCGCCGCTCAAGGTTAAGACCTTGAAGCAGTCTTTATCTTTTACCATAGATTCTGTAACATCGACAGCTTCTCCAAGCTCTCTTCCGCCAAAAGCAGTCAATGACATTGCTTTTGTAAGCTCATCAAAATTGTTTATTTTGCTCAAATCTAATGCCTCCAGAGGCTCAAAATTATGGGAAGAGAAAGAAGTATGTTTTGAAAATTTCCTGTTTTTTGAATGCAACTTTTTTCTTTTCATCTTCTAAATTTAAACATTACGAGAACTTAAGTAAGACTCCTGCAGGAATTTTGGAATGAAGGGCTTGTATTTTTTAAAAATACCATCAGGCAAAAACCTTACACTCCTTATGACTTTTCTGCAATTATTGTGGCTGCATTCACATTTCATCTGCCAAGAAGGGTAGTCTTCAGTAATAGAATAATCTATTGTTATTTCGCTGCCCTTTTTTATATTTTTCATTGCAACAACAGTCACTTTGCCTCTTAAGCCTGCATTTGGCTTGCAGGAATGGTTAATGAACCACCATGGATTGCTTCTAAGAGGGCTTACCCATGTATTTTTACCTATTGTAAGCCACCTTGGACCCGTTTTATAGTATGAGCCAGCATAATACTTGCTCTCTTTTATTATTCTTCCCTGGACAGAAAATATTGCCTCATTCTTTTTGATATCTGTTTTTGCAAAAAGCCCTTTTCCTGTATTTTCTGTCTTAGCAACGTAAACTTTTGTCATTTAAAACCCAACCAACCATATATATTTATTCTTTTCCAAAAAACTTATAGCCAATCAGCTTATAAACAAGTTTTGCAGCAGTAAAATCCGAGCTTATGTCATTTTCATTCGGGCAGAGCTCAACAACATCAAAGCCCACAACATTTCTTTTATTGCAAACTTTTTTCAGAAACCTTAAAACTTGGTAATAACCTAAACCACCTGGCTCTGGGGTTCCGACAGAGGGCATAACTGATGGATCTAAGCCATCTAAATCAATTGTAATGTAGACATTCTTAGAAAGCCTGGAAATCGCGTCATCAAACCATTCATCATTATCAAATATGTCCTTTGCCAAAAAAATCTTCAGTTTTTTTTCTTTTATAAACTCACTTTCCTCAAAACTGAGGCTTCTTATGCCGACTTGTACAATTGGGCATATCTCCATTGTTCTTTTCATAGCGCATGCATGGCTATGCTTTGTTCCTTCAAAATCTTCTCTAAGGTCGGCATGAGCATCAATCTGCAGAACGCTTAACTCATTGTATTTTTCATTAAAAGCTCTGGCAATGCCGCTTGTTATTGAATGCTCGCCGCCAAGGGTCGCAACAAATTTATTGTCATTCAGCAGATTTTTAATGTTTTTATAAATAATGCCATTCATTGACTCTGGACTGTTATTGACTTCTAAAGGGTTCAGAGTGCAAATTCCTATTTCAAAAATATTGCCGCATTCTTCATCAAAAAGCTCCATTTCAGCTGAGGCGCGGATAATAGCATCTGGCCCTTTTTCCGTTCCTTTTACATAGCATGTTGTTTTCTCATAAGGAAACGGCAGTATTGCCACTTTAGAATCCATATAGTTTGAATGGATGTTGGGGATTTCTGCATAATTATCCGGTTCTTTAACGTAGTTCATTTTTTGACAATAAAAAACCAATATGTTTGATAGCAATACTCTGGCTTAAATTTCTTTTTGAACTGAAGCAGCGATTTGTGAGAATCGCCAAAGTCTGCATACCCATATCCTTTCTCTTTTATTTCATTCAAATCGTCAATATTGGCTACTTCTGCTAGTCCATCATACTTATAATTACATAATCCAATGGCTGAATAATAATTATTGCTGTTTGGTATGCTCCATCCTGCAGTTATGCAGCATGGCTCACCATTAACAACTATTGTTCTTGCCATATCTGTCCCTTCAAAATGGTTTTTTATCAGATTGATATACATTTGCAAATAAAAAGTCTGGCTTGTTTTAGGCCTGTATTTTCTCCATTGAAGAACTATTTCAATCAGCTTTTTTTTGTCCAATTCTTTTGAAGGCACAATCCCTACATTGTGCGACTTAAAAAACCGGTTTTGTACGTTTCTCAATTTCTTAAATTCCCCTCCCTTAAGGCTTTTGTCCCAATTTTTCACGTTAAATACGGGTGTATTGTATATTATTGGAGAGTTTGTAAGTTTGTACTTTCCGGATTTTTCAACTATGCTTAGGATATCGTTGTAGAATGTTTCAGGAACGCAAACAAAAAGCTTCTTGTCCTCTTTTGTGAATAGGGCATAATGCAGAAATTGCTTGAAAAATTCCAACTTTTTTCCCTTTGGGGCCAGCACATCGCCGATTATCTCCCACAATCTGCTATTGTATCTCATAGCCATTATACCAAAATCATTTTCAAATTTAAAAAAGAATGCTTTTGCATAAGCTCTTTGCTGATTATAGAAAAACCAAAAATTGTGTTCGCGCACAGAACCATACCTTTCAATACATTTACTTATATCCTCCTTACTGCCCCCGATGTCACTTATGATGTCCATTTGTAACTAACCTTATTGGGCAATATTGAGATTAATATAAAATTTTTGGTAAGGATTTGCAAGATAAGCATGCTTAATGGCTTAAAATTATTTTTTGCGGGAAATCAATTCCTCTCTTAATAATTCGCTTCTCATATTTTGCAGCTTCAAAAGCATCCACAAGGTGTTTGATAGCTTTTTCTGCATCAAATTCCTTGCAGGAGAAAATATCCATGAATACATAATCCTGATCAGGGAACGTGTGTATGCTGATATGGCTTTCTGCAATCATCACAAAACCAGAAACTCCCTCTGTCCCATGCGCAAACTTATCAAGCCACTTGACAACATACGGCAATGTCATCTTTGTCATGCCAATCTTATCAGGCAGCTTATTTAGAATATCATACACCAAGGTTACAGATGAAAGCTTTCTTTTGTTGCACCCTGATGCATCGATAGTAACGTGCAATCCAAATTCGCTCATTTTATAATCACGGTTTGAAAATCCCTCTTTTGAATTTTAATTTAATTAGAAAGGTAGTATTTAAATCTTTTCTTTTTTTATATTTTAAGACGGCAAATTTTTATTAAAATTTTGAAATTTTTTAAAGAAAAATTTCTAAAACTTTTTTATTTTTAATTTGTCGACGATTGATTTTTTACTGTGTTTTATTGTTTAAAGTGAATATTAATAAATTTTTTCTTGTAAATATTGAGAAAAGTAACCGTTGTATTTTTCCCTAAGCTCTGGAATCTTCCAATCTTCTTCCGTAATTCTTTTTCTGCAATTTGATGATTCGCATTTGCATTCCATTTCAAAGACAATATCGCTGCCAATTGACTTAGAAACTACCATTGCATAATCAAAAGTTATCTCTTCGTCTTTTTTTATATCTCGCATTGCAACAAGGAATATCTGTCCTTTAAATCCGCTATTTGGGTTACAGCTGTGATTAAATAGATCAGTATCCTCTATTACTGCCGTTCTGCTGCCTAAAACAAATCTTTCTTCAATCTGCATAGGATAATTTTGGCATTCAACAGGAAGGGCGCTTATTTCATCAATGTGCATAACATCGCCGCCAAAAATAGCTAATCTTTCTCCTTTTTGGATATATTCCTTCGCAAATATGCCTTTACCATGAGTTTTAGAATGTTTTGCTTCCAGTTTTGGATTTAGACAGCTTGTTTTAACGCTCATTTTTTATTTTTATTTTTCTATTTCAAGCTCGCAAAAATGGCAGTACAGCTCATTTTCAGTCAGGTTTCTGCCGCAATTTGGGCATTTTAAGTGTTTTTTCATTTTAGTGGCGAATGGATAAAGTTCTGCAGCAGCATGAACACAAAGGCTAGAGCAACGATAGAGGCATAAACTAATTTATTCCATTTTAATATCTTGTACCCGTCGAAAAGCCAAAAAGGTATCATGTTGAATAAGGCAAGCCATGAATTTATCAAGAATCCGTAATAAGCTATTGGTTTAAATGAATCTGGCAGCTGGACAAAAATAAGGAGCAAAAAAAGCAATGCCAAAGCCAAATTTACAGCAGGGCCCGCTGCAGAAATCTTCCCATTTTTAGTTTTGTTAATCCTGCCGGTTATCATAACAGCGCCTGGAGCTGCAAGTATAAATCCAAAGAAAGACATGGCTATGGCAAGAAGCAGCATATTGTTAAACGACCTAAACTCTGCAAAGCAGCCGTATCTTTGCGCTACAATTTTGTGCCCCATCTCATGGAAAAGGAATCCAATGCCAACAGTCAATGACGCTATGATAAATTTTGTGTAAAAACCAGAGGAGAAAACTGAGCCGCTTAAAGCAATTGCAAATGCTATTGAAATTGCAATCCACGCTTTAAGAAGGTCTTTAATCTCAGTTTCAGAAGTGCTTATATTTGCAAACTTGATTTGTTTTGGGCTGTAATTCATTTTAGAATTATTAAGTATCAACGAAGAGCTTGTGCTTTTCTATGCCTTCTAATTCCTGAAGGATTCTCTTAATTACAGCTTTTTCAGGGTCAGGCATTAATTTTACCCTATTTTTTAAATCTAAAAAGCTTTCAAATGGTTTTTCATCTCTTGTCTCTATTATCTGCCACATGTGCTTTTTGCCCAACCCAGGCAATAACTCAAGCTGATGCATTCTCGTGCTTAATGGCTGCGCCTTATTGAAAAACTCAACAAATTTCTTCTCATTTTTCTTGATTATATCCTTTATTACAAACTCCAGCTCTGATTTTGCAGTTGCTGTTAATTTGCCTAATGCTATTTTACCGACAATGTGGTGTATCTTGTCCCTCTTTCCATCCCCAATGTACACATCTTCAAAAGGCTGCAGATGTATGCCTTTTTTTGGCACCAGCTCCAAAAGCACAAAATGCTCTTTTCCTATAGCCTGCGCTATTGGAGTCTTCATGTACATTGGCCTGTCGTCATAATGGTAGCCATTTGGCAGGAAATCCAGCACAATTGCTGTTTCCTCCTTTGACCTCTCTGGTTTTTCTGCAGTTTCCATTTTTATAGGCTTTTCATAAGCTTGTTGTAGTTGTAAGATTGTGCAGTTCATTTCTGAGTTTGTTTTCCATATTAAACGTTTTCATTGACATATCCTTTTCTTCCATTATCTTAAGCAGCTTTGATTTCTCTTTCATAAGATAGGATATTTTTCTGCTTATTTTTATCCTTGCTAACTTATTTTTTTTGATTTTGCTAAAAACTATCGCTTCTTTGGCATAGATGTGCCCTAAGTATGACAAAAGCGCAAATATCCTTGCAACCCAATGGGTAAATATCGGCTCTTTTATCAAGTCAATGGTTGCTGCTTTTGGCGGTGGAAGCTTGGCTTCCAGATGCTCCAAAAGCTCTGACTCTTTTCTTAATATTAAACCAAGGTCATTAATCTCAATCTTTTCTTTTCCCAACGCTTTCCTTTCCTTATGGGCATACTCGCTTAATAATCTTTTATCAAGCATTACTACTTCTTTTATAAGCTTATAGGTGGTGTATTCAAGTGCTTCCAGTTCATCCCGCGCAAGGCTGTTTTGCTGCTTTAACCTTAAGCTTTCACTGGTTATTTTTATTTTTGGAATCTTTAATCCCTGCAAAAATGTTGTTTCAAGATAGTAATTTATGCTTCTCAGCTTAATTATGATTTTTCTTATGCTGTGCAGCCTTTTTTTAAGTGAATCAAAGCCATTTTTGCCGAACTTCCTTTTGTCTATTGAAAATGTTTTTACAATAAAATCGTGCAATTCTTTAATCAATATATTTTTCTTTTTCTCAACTGATATGTTATTTTTAAACAGTATAGCATCAATATTCTTAATTTTTGAATAGTGCTGATTATTAAAAATTCTTGCCAGCTTGTTTGATTCTTTGGCCAGTCTTTCATTTAAGCTGAGATGTTTCTGGCTTATAACCCCCTTCATTTTTATTGCATAAGATTTTGTCTTTATAAAGATTACGTATAACTAACAATTATTTATTTTCCAAGAATTCGTTAACTGCATCAACGATTTTTTTCATTGATTCGTTGTTTAGCGTGATTGTGTAGCTCTGAACAATAACTTTAAGGTCATTTATAGTAGTTGGGGTAATATCAATTATTTTTTGTATGTGCTGCTCCTTTAACCTTGGTATGTTGAGCTTCATTAATTTATCGAAAAGCTCATCAGTGTTTTTGAGTGTTGCAATCTGGTTCAAGTATTCTTCTGTCTTATTGGCCCTGAAATTAAGCTCGTTGTCCCTTTTCCTTATTCTTTCGAGCTCTTTCTTTAGCTGATAGATGCTTATTGGATTTTCCGAAATAATTTGAGTGTCTGCCATTTTAGGATTTCTTCAAGTGAACTGGATGCACAACCAAGGTTTTTTCCTTGCCCATGTCATTTATCAAAACCCCGTAGCATCTGCCTCTCTTGCCATTTATAGTTCCTGCCCTGCCCATAAAACGAGGGTGATACATGCCCTTTTGCACAGCTGGTTCTGCACTTAGATAAACTCTATCACCAATGTTGAATGATTGAAAATACCTTGTAATGCTTATCTTGCCTTTATTCCGTTTCTCTTTCCTTAGCTTATACCTTGTTTTTCTCCTTATGCCGCCTATTCTCTTGACCATTTTTAACGTATTTTGGAATTTCGGGTATTATAAAAATGTTTTGGTTAAATTTTTGAATCAAAAACAAAAGATATAAATAAAGAGTGTTATTATAAAGTAAAAACAGATTTTGCGGGGTGTTAAAAATGGCATTAAAAATGAGCGCAGGTAGGGCTTCAGGAAGAGGAAGTTATTTTGCACATTTAACCTTTAAAGACTCTGGCGTAAGGGAACTTGTCTCAGGTATAGAAAGCATCCTATCAAATCCTCAGGCAGATTTTAAACTTAGAGAAGACATTCTGCAAAATTTAGCAGGAGTGATAGGTAATGCTATACACGCAAAATTGATAAGACCTGAAGATTACAAACCGAGATGGTTTAAAGGTACAGCTTATGAGCAATACCTAAAAGAAACTTTAGGGGATATAAACAGGAAATATGAACTTGGAATAAGAGTTTAATTATTTTTTAGATTTTTATTATTAATTTCCCATTTACTACTGCACAGAATAGAAAGATTTATATATCAGCTTGTGCAATAAAAATTTGATTTAAAAATTTAGTTAAATAAAAGGTGATTTTAATGGGATTTTTGAGCAAGCTAAAGGAAAAATTGGGAAGTGGCTCTAGTTCTGAGATGTTTGAAGAGGCTGAGCAGGGCTATGTTGAGCTTGGAAGCGAAAGCGGCGCTGATACCAGGTCAAAACTAATGGTAAGGCCTTTTGCGATTGAAGAGTTTGAACATATAAAGCCAATACTAGATGCTTTAAGAGAAGGGCACACAATTGCTTTGATAAATATTAAGCCTTTGAAGGACAAGGACTTGGTTGAGCTGAAAAGAGCAATCAATAAATTAAAGAAGACTTGTGATGCAATTGAAGGAGATATCGCTGGATTCGGCGAGAACTGGATTGCAGCTGTGCCGAACTTTGCCTATATATATAGGGGGCAGAAAGCAGCCAAAGGCGACAAGAAAGCAGAAAAGATGGAAGAAGTGGCAGAGTACGAAGAATAGAATTTATTTTTTATTTTCTTAATTGTATAAGCTTATTTAAAACCACAAACTACCCCCTCGTTCGAGACTTTTAGCTTCTAAAAAGCAAAAAGTATAGAAAACTATAAAAATATCTTGTTTTCTTGATTGCTTATGGGGGAAGAAAAACTAAAGGAAGAAGATTTTGAGTATCAACCTTGTCCTTTGTGCAATCAAAAAACTTTAATTCTCACTGAAAGGGAAACAGAAGTGCCTTATTTCGGCAAAGTTTATCTTTTTTCCATGACATGCAACAACTGCAAATATCACAAAGCTGATGTTGAAGCGACAGAGCAAAAAGAGCCTGTAAAATACGAGTTCGAGATTTCAAGCGAAGAAGACATGAAAGTAAGGGTTGTTAAGTCAAGCGAAGCAACAGTAAAATTGCCCCATATTGCAACAATAACCCCAGGCCCTGCATCCCAAGGTTACGTGACAAACATTGAAGGAATTTTAAGCAGGGTAAAATATCAAGTTGAAGCGGCAAAGGAAATGGAAGAAGACGAAGAAGACAAGAAAAAAGCCAAGAATCTTTTAAAGAAGATAACAAGGATTACTTGGGGGCAGGAAAAGCAAAAGCTGATTATCGAGGACTCAAGCGGCAACTCTGCGATTATAAGCGATAAGGCAATAAAGTCGCCTTTAAAAGTGAAGGCATTGGAAAGGTAGTTTTTTAATATTTTTAAAAAATAGATTTTAATTAATGCGTTGGGAAAGAAAGATATAGGTACAAAAGACTAATCAAGTTAACATTGACAAAAAAATAGCTAAAAATTATTAATGAGAATATTCAATCCGTGCCTTCGGCACAAATTTTAGGCTCGCTACATTGCTCGCCTATATATTGAAACAAAAAGGTGGTTAAAATAATAAAAATCGGAATCATTGGCGGCTCTGGGCTTGATGACCCTAGGATATTGAAGGGTGCTCAGGAATTGTATGCCACAACAAAGTTTGGAAATCCTTCAAGCGGCTTGACGATTGGCAAAATAAATGACATTGATGTTGTTATTTTGGCAAGGCACGGCAAAAGGCATACGATAATACCAAGCAATGTCAATTACAAGGCAAATATATGGGCTTTGAAGGAGCAAGGCTGCACCCATATAATTGCAACAACTGCATGCGGCTCTTTAAGGGAAGAAATAAAGCCAGGGCATTTAATTTTTTGCGACCAGTTCATTGACAGGACGACAAAGAGAGCTTCAACTTTTTACGAAAGCGATAAAGTGTGCCATATTCCAATGGCAGAGCCATTTTGCAAGAGATTAAGGAATTTATTGTCAGAAACAGCTTCTGAAATAAATCTTGAGCATCACAAAAAAGGAACCGTGATTACAATTGAAGGCCCTAGATTTTCAACAAGAGCAGAGAGCCATATGTTCAGGCAATGGGATGCTGATGTGATAAATATGTCAACCGTACCTGAAGTAGTGCTTGCAAGAGAAGCAGGAATTTGCTATGCGATTGTTGCTATGAGCACTGATTATGACTGCTTTTTAGAGAATAGACAAGAAGTTACTATAGAAGAAGTTTTGAAAGTTATGAAACAGAACGCCGATAACGTTAAAAAACTCTTGAGTTGGGTCATACCTAAAATCAATTATCTAGACTGTAAATGCAAAGAAGACATTAAAACCGCCGTTATTGGCGGAAATTAATTTCATTTATTCGGCTCAACAATCACCTTCAAAGACTCTTTTGCTTCTGCAACCAAATTAAATCCTTTTTGAATTTCATCAAATTTTAGCCTGTGGGTTATCATCGCATTCAAATTAATTTTTTTATTTTTAATAAGTTCAATCGATTCAATTAAATCATCTGGAGCAGCACCATAGGAAGTCATTATTTTTATTTCATTTCTCCAGAAATCATTGATTGGGATTTCAAAACTTTCGTCTGGCTTAGGCACTGCAAAAAAAAGAATTGTGCCGCCTTTGTCAACGCAATTTAAGGCTTGCTTTGCTGCTGATAACGCTCCTGTGCATACAATCACCAAATCCGCCAGTCTGCCATCATTTAAATTTTTTAATTTTGATATTACATCATCGCTTGCACTGATAGAATCATCTGCGCCAAGTTTTTTTGCTGCATCTAATCTATACTCATTAATGTCCACAGCAACAATTTTTCTGACATTTTTTGATTTTGCTAGATTTATGTGCATCAGCCCGGAAATGCCGCTTCCTATAACTAGCAAAGTCTGATTTTCTTTCAGATTTGCCAGTCTTTGGGCTCTTATAACTGTTCCCAATGGCTCAATAAAAGTTCCTTCATCAAAAGAGATATTTTCATGCAATTTAAATGTTCCAAATTCAACATTTATTTTTGGTATTCTTATGTATTCTGAAAATCCGCCTGGGTCAAAATTTGTTTTATGCAGAGTCTCGCAAGCCGTATGATGATTATTCAAGCAATAATGGCATTTCATGCAAGGCACATGATGCGAAACAAAAACCCTGTCGCCAGCTTTAAAATTTTTAACATTTTTTCCAGCTTTTTCAATTATGCCGCTTATTTCATGCCCAAGAACTAAAGGAGCTTTTTTTATCCTGTACCATTCCATTACATCTGTGCCGCAGATGCCGCTTGCAATGACTTTTACTAAAATTTCATCCTCATTAATAGTTGGAATTTCTCTTTCCTCTATTCTTACGTCTTTGTTGTTGTAATAGACTGCAACGCGCATAATAAAAAGAATTTTAATTGCTTATAAAAAGGTTTTCGTAGTTAAATTTATTATTTAATTGTTATTTTGTAGTAGTAGGGTAAAGTCAATTTAGGTGTGTTGTGACAACTTACAAAATTTTAAATCCGCCTTCGGCAATAAATAGAATCAGAATATTGGAACATGGCTTTAAAATACCTCGCTCTCTTGTTATACCATATGAATATCTGCAATCTAGTGCGGATCCTGAAAGATTTACTCTTGAGCAAATTGATAAATATTTTCCCGGATGGAAAAGAATGGTTATTAGGTCAAACGCTCCTGACGAAGATTTAAAATTTCGCTTTCCAGGCATGTATGTTTCAGACAGTTTGAGGCATACGGATGTCGATTATTCAAGAGTAATCATTCAAAGAGTTTTAAAAAATTATGACAGATCCTCTGCCAAAATGAGAAGGCAAAGGTTAGGACTGCCTGAAAGAGGTATGTGTTTGCTTGTCCAAGAGTCAATTTCAGACGATGAACGCCATTTTGCACCAGCATATACGGGAGTGTTCAGTGACGTTAGCGATAAAGCCTTATTACTTTTCAACCAAGCAAGCGCACCACTTGAATCCATGCAAAAACCCCCCCGCGTGAAATTCTGGGTTAATGAATATGGAAAAATTGATGATTCCCATAATGAATTTGAAGCGGATCTTGCTTACAGATTGAGAAAATTAGCACAACACCTTCCAAAAATAAGTGGCAAAGGATGGGAAATAGAATTTGTAGGAAAAAATGATGGAACTTATGTTGTCCAAACTACCCCTATATTTAAGAAAGGTAGGGCTATTATTTCACAAACTGGTGAAAATATTTTTGATGCAAAAGAGGTAATAGGTACAAATGAAATGATAGTACATGGTATTTTATACTTACCACAAAATAAACCCTCAGGACATGAACTTGAAAAATTAGTTGAGTTTGATGTAAATCATCCAAATTATTGTTTAGCTGCACCCCATCTTGTAATAACAAATTCAAGCGGAGGTATATCTTTATTTGACTATATAATTGGGCTTTCCGCAGTTTTGGATATTGGTCAAAGATGTGATACTCCATTTGCTCCTCACCTTGCTCAGTTTTTGAGAGAGGGAAGAGTTGCTATGAATGGTAAATTTAATAACGGAAGTGCACTCGGTAATCTCTGCCTAGAACTTCACGAAAGAGTAATCATGTCCGGAAAGGAAGATATTATGTTTGGCCCACATTACTCCCCAACCAGATTAGTGATAAGAGCTGATGAGATATCTAACCAAGGATATGTAGCTTTAGCAGATGGCAAAGTTAATGAATTTGTTCCAATTAGAAGTCTTTAAATTTACTCCACAACACTAGAAACCATTTTCTTTTCTTTTAATTTATTAAACAATTCAAATGCTTCATCAACATTGTAGTTTTCATGCACAACTGCCCTTATTGCCTGTATCATCGCAACAGGATTTTCTGACTGAAATATATTTCTGCCCATATCAACTCCAGCAGCTCCTTTGCTTATTGCATTGAAAGCCATCTGCAGAGCATCTTTTTCAGGGATCTTTTTGCCTCCTGCAATCACAATCGGAACAGGGCACCCCTCGATAACTTTTTCAAAATCCTCTTCGCAATAATATGTCTTGACCATATGCGCGCCAATTTCAGCAGCAATCCTACTGGCTAATCCAAGGTATCTTGCATCTCTTGCCATTTCCTTGCCGACAGCTGTGATTGCAAGCACAGGCATGCCATATTCTTCTGCTTCATTGACAAGCCTGCCGAGATTTGAAATTGTTCTGTCTTCATTTTTTTCGCCGACAAAGATTGAAAGCCCAACGCCAACCGCATTCAGCCTTAATGCCTCCTTCATGGATGTTGTTAAATCTTCATTTGACAATTCTCCAAGAACACTTGGACCTCCTGAGACTCTCAAGAAAACTGGAGTATTTGCGCTTGGGCTTATGCAATTCCTTAAAATTCCTCTTGTAACAAACAAAGAATCACAGTAAGGAAGCAATGGCATTATTGTTTCGCGAGGCTTTTTCAATCCAGTTGTAGGGCCTTGAAAATAGCCATGGTCAACTGCAAGCATTACAGTTTTGCCGCTTTTAGGATTGAAAATCCTAGCAAGCCTGTTCTTCATCCCCCAATCCATTTTAATCGTATCCTTAGAATATATTCGTGTTTATAAAGCTTATTAAATTAGTTGCTTCTTAAAAATCTCTCAATTTCTTCCCTTGCTGGTTTAATAATCCCTTTCTCTGTTATAATCCCTGTTATATATCTTGCTGACGTGACATCAAAAGCTGGGTTTTTTGCATGGCTTTCTTCTGGGGCAATCCTTATTTTTCTTATTATTTTATTTTCGTCAATGCCATGAATGTACAACAATTCATCTTCGCTTCTTTCTTCTATTGGGATGTCTTCTCCTGTTTTTGAATTAATATCAAAGGTTGAGAGAGGAGCTGCAACATAAAAAGGAATATTGTTTTCTTTTGCCAAAACAGCTTTTTCATAAGTGCCTATTTTATTTGCGACATCGCCATTCATCGCAATCCTGTCAGCCCCAACAATAATCATATCCACTTCTTTCTTTTTCATAAAAAATCCCGCTGCATTGTCTGCAATTATTGCATGACTTATTCTTTCTTGCGCAAGCTCCCATGCTGTCAAAGATGCGCCTTGATTTCTTGGCCTTGTTTCATCAACATAAACAAAAATATTCTTTTTATTGTAATGGGCAATTCTAATTGGTGATAATGCAGTTCCAAAATCAACGCAGGCAAGAGCGCCTGCATTGCAATGAGTCAATATGTTTTGATTGTTTTTGATTAGTTTATTGCCGTGCTCGCCAATTTTTCTGCAAAGCTCTGCATTCCAGTCAGCATATTCATTTGCATATTTAACAGAATCTTTTTTTGCGTCCTCAAAATTAAGATTATTCATTATTTTATTTTTAACAAAATCAATCGCATAGAACAAGTCATTTGCAGTTGGTCTTGTTGATTTTAAAATATTTGCCGCTTTCTCAACGTGATTTTTAAAGTTTTCAATATTATCTCCATTGAATTTCAATGCAGCTTGCGCAATCCCAAAAGCCCCTGCTGCGCCTATTGCAGGCGCTCCCCTGACAATCATTGTTTTTATTGCGTTAGCGGTATCAATGTGATTTTTTGATTGGTATATCTCAAATTTATGCGGCAAAAGCTGCTGGTTTATCAAATAAACATAATTGTCCTGCATCCAGACTGTCCTGTAGTTTTTGTTGTTTATGAACATTAGATTAAGTATTATTATACTGTTTAAAATTCTTTTGGGAGGGAACGAATAGTTGCACTTGAAGTGTAGGATTTGCCCTCCACCCACCCCTAAGGTATAAATTAAAAGTGCGATACTGAAAAACTATAAATACAACCTAGAATTCTTCAAACTTATGGATTTAAAAAAAGTAATAAGGACAATCCCTCATTGGCCCAAGCAGGAGGTTATGTTCCGTGACGTTACAACACTATTAAAAGATGCAAAGGCATTCAGTTATGTGATAGACACTTTCTATGAAAGATACAAAAATGTGCCTATTGATTTGGTTGCTGGAATTGAAAGCAGAGGCTTTATTCTTGGAGGAGCAATTGCACACAGATTGCACAAGGGCTTTATCCCAATAAGAAAAGAAGGCAAACTGCCGCATAAGACAGAAAAGGAAAGCTACGAGCTTGAGTATGGAAGGGCAACAGTTGAAGTGCATATTGATGCTATTCAGGAAGGCTCTAAAGTTCTTCTTGTTGATGATTTGATTGCAACAGCAGGCACACTAATTGCTTCAATCAATCTAATAGAAAAGCTTGGTGGAGGAGTAGTTGAATGTGCGGTCATAATAGAACTTCCTGATTTAAATGGAAGAGAAAAAATAGAGGGTAAAGGGCATAAGTTATTTTCTTTGGTTCAATTTGAAGGGAAATAGTTAAACTCTAGGATCCTTCCAATCTTTTCCAAAAACAGCAAACCCTGTTGCTTTTGGTATGTCAAGCTTCAGGCCGTTGCATTCCGCAACATCCAATGCTTTTGATATTTCTCCATTGCAGTTAACAAAAACCTCATCTTTGCAATGAACAGAAAAATCCTTGTCTTCGCAAACAGCAGAAGTGAAAGTGCTAAATTCCATTATTTTTGATTCATATTTAGTTTCTTCTTTTCCACTATTCATGCTTAAAGCTACAAAACTTAAAGAAGCCATAACTACAAGTATTATTGAAAATATAACCAACCCCCTCATAGAATAACTGGAAATTTACTAGTATTTAAAGGTTTCTATTTTTGCTACTTTAGAGTGGTCAAAAATAAAATTTAGATATTTATCACAATAGCAACATTTATATACTACTTATACTACTTAGTAGTATTTGTGGTAAAATGCCTATATCAATTAAAATAAGCGAAGAAAACTACAGAAGGCTGTGTGCATTATCTGGCAGACTAAGGGAAAAATTGCATAAGCCAGTTTCAATAAATGAGGCTATAAGTTTCTTATATAAAAAAAGGAAAATCAGCGATTTAGCTGGAACATGGAAGATGAGTGCTAGAGAATCAGAGGAATTTATGGCTGGCTTAAGGGAAGGGTGGAAGAAATGGAAAATAGGATCTGCCTAGATACGGATTTTCTAGTTAATTTTTTGAGAAATAATAAGGAGGAAGTAGAGTTTATAAAGAAAAATGAGATAGATAAGGATTTAGCTACAACATACATCAATCTTTTTGAATTGTATTATGGAGCGTATAAGTCAAGTGAAAAACAAAATAACCTTAAAGCCATCTCGCTTCTATTAAGCAGGATAAATATATTAAATTTTTCTAATGACTCTGTCAAAAAAGCCGGTGAAATATTTGCTAAATTAGAAAAAGAAGGCAAACCCATAGAATTTAGAGATATATTTATAGGCGCAATTGCCTTAATTAATGATTATTCAATTAAAACTAAGAATGTAAAGCATTTTGAAAGAATAGAGGGATTAAATATTTTAATTTAAGGTAGTACTTTAAAATAATTTTATTATTTCTCCACTATCTCTCCATAACCAATCAACCTGAACCTATTGCCAATCCTTCTGGAAATTGTAACCCTTGAATTGGTATCTGCGCAAACTGGCAGCTTTAACTTGCATTTTATTTTGTTTTTCTTTAATTCAACAGCAATTCCAACGGTTGCTGCAGAGTTAACATTAAGCATTAGGGCTTCGCTCATCTTAATTGGCTCGACATTAAGCTCTTCTTTTGTGCCAACAACACGCTGCAATAAATGGACATCTAAAATTAATTCATTCCAAACTTTTGGCAGTTTTCCAGGCAATCCAACCAATGAGCCGGTAAGCTGGTCTGATTTGACAATTGAGGGGTCTAAAGAAGTTAAAATGCCAATTGAGCCTCCTGGAGCAACAGATTCAAGACCTGAGCCGCCTGAATTCAAGCTTGTTATTTTTGTTGTTATTGGCTTCCATAGCACTTGATTTTTCTCGGTTACACTTCTTCCAGGCCTTATTTCAATTGTATCAGCAACCTTTAACATGCCTTGCTTTAAGCTTCCTCCTAATACCCCTCCTACTAATTTATCAAATGTTATGCCCGGCTTGTTTATGTCAAAGCTTCTTGCAACAAGCATTATGGGCTCCTTATTAGGATCTCTGACAGGTGTTGGAATATGCCCGTCAATTGCCTGCATAAGAAAATCCAGTCCAACCCTATGCTGGGCAGAAATAGGAATTATAGGAGAGTTTTCAAAAGCAGTCCCTTTAAGAAATTGCTTTATCTGCTCGTAATTTTTAATTGACTGCTCCTCACTTGCCAAATCTATTTTATTTTGGACAACAATGACATGCTTTACGCCTATAATTTGAAGAGCCATTAAATGCTCTCTTGTCTGGGGCTGGGGGCATTCTTCATTGGCTGCAACTAAAAGCAAGGCCCCATCCATGATTGTTGCGCCACTAAGCATTGTGGCCATTAATGACTCATGCCCCGGGGCATCAACAAAGCTTACCTTTCTCAAAGGCTTTGTTTTGGATTTGCATATTGGGCATTCCTCTTTTGTTGTATAAGCCTTGGCATCTTTACATTTCTCGCATTTTCTAAAGGTGGCATCCGCATACCCCAATCTTATTGTAATGCCCCGCTTCAATTCTTCAGAATGAGTATCTGTCCACTTGCCGCTTAAGCGCTCAAGCAATGTTGTTTTCCCATGGTCAACATGGCCAACCATCCCAATATTAAGGACAGGCTGCTCCGGCAATTCTTGTTGCTGCTCATCTTTCTTCTTTCTAGCCATGTTTTAGTTTTAATTCAATATTTAATTTAGTGATTAATTTATTGAATGAAAAATTTTATGTAATTGTTATGTATTTTTGTCTTTCTCAACGCAATAATCAAATTATTTTTTAAAAAATAAAATAACCAAAAGCTTATTCTTTCTTTTCTTCCTTGTGTTCTTTTGCTTCGTGCTTACTTGAAAATTTTTGATTTTCAAGTTCCCCAGAAGCTTCGCTTCTGATGGATTTCTCTTCAGCTTTATGCTCTTTTACTTCTTTATGCTCCTTTGCAGCTTTTTCTTCTTTCTTATGCTCAGCTTTTTGCTCCTTGGGCTCTTCTTTTTTTGGCTCTTTTACTTCTTTTTCATCTTTTTTTGCTTCTTCTTTTTCCTTAGCTTTATGCTCCTTGACTTCTGGCTTTTTGTCTTCTTTTAGTTCAGCTTTCTCTTCCTTTTTTACTTCTTCTGGAACGCCAAAGATTTCAGCAAGCTTTTTAGAGCCCTGCTTTGTTACTTTCAGGTTAATCTGCGATATTCGTTCGTGTATCTTGTGCCCGCAGACTGTTTTTCTTCTTTTAATGCCTTTTGCATCTCCCCTAAAGCCAACTCCGCCGTAGATTGTTATCTTTTTTCTTAAGCCGAGAATTCCCTTTCTCATGGGAAACCCGCAATAATCCGAGCCGCCTGTGATTTGGAACTCATAGCCATTTATTTCAATGCTGTCCCCTTTTATTGTTTCTCCTATGTTCAAGCCTATAAAAGGCCTTGCAAGATTATCCTTGACTTCCCTTTGGAATGTTTTTCCAGATGGGTCTGAAATGCACAGTTTAAAGCTAGCCATATTAAACCTCCCAACCGCAAAATCGGTTGACGCTTTGCGAGGCATAAAGCCTCGAGAGAATTAAAAGTGAGAAACAAGGTTTATTTAAATAGTTTTGGAATCAATTTATGATTCCAAAGCCCAGGAAAAACAGACGAATGTGAGCGAGTTCGCTTAGAATGAAGCTCACTCGCATCTCACTGTTTTTCCGCTGGTTTATGATGATTAAAATTTTGCAGCAGCGACGCTTGCGCTATATATTGAATTGCTATGCGTTCCCTCAATAAGTATTACCAGATTTTTTATGTAGTAGAATGATGCTATTACCAATATAAAAGGCAATACATTTGCCCATGTGTTTAAATTTAATGCGAACATTGCAAAAGGAAACAGCATGGCTGAAAAGAACAGCAATAAGGCAAACAGCAAATTGTTCAATATTCTTGTGCATTTTTTCAGGTTTTTTGAGTTATCTACGTTGGTTAAAATAACTGATAATGTGTGGTGAAGCGCCTTAAGCCTCTTATATACAAGATTCAGCAAATATAACATTAGCGCTGCGCTTATTGCATAAAATGCATACAAGACAATAGCATGATATTTAGCTTCAATCATTGATGATACTCTTCTTAAAATGAAAAATGTGAATAATGCCATTATCATGAGCATTAAAGTGAGCTTTGACTCTGACCTGAGCTTTTTTGTGAAGAAATTTTCTATTTCAAGCTGGTCGAAGAATTTTCTCATATAGTTAGAGATTCTTTCAAGCTTTAGCTTTGTTTTTATTGGCACTTTAGAATTAAGCGCATTGTGAAGGCTTTCGCTGTAATTTATGCCAATTGACATTAGTATTGCGCTGATGAAGATTATTGCAGCTGTTATTGTAACTAAGTCTATGCCTATTCCAAATTTCTCGCTTTCCTTTGCTACAAGCAATGAAAACTCTCCAACCGACATCATTGCAATGCTTGAAAAGAATGGCTGCTCATTCTTGAAATTAGCCAGCAAAAATGTTAAAAAGCCTATGGCAATAAATCTTGAAATAAATATGGTAAATATCAAAGTCCCGATTAATGCAAGATTTGATTCAACAGACTTAAAATTAACCAATGTGCCCATTGATATAAAGAATATGGATGTGAAAATCAAGGCATAAGGGTGTATTGCCCTTCCATATTCCTTGGCATTTGGCAATGATGCAATCAGGCTGCCTGCCAAAAACGCGCCTGCTGATGGAGTTAACCCAAGGTAAAATGCAAAGTAGCTGAATAATGCGCCTATGCCCAACGAAAGAAATGTCAATACAGACTCGTCGCTGTTGTTTTTTAATATTATGTTTACGCCATATTTCAAAATCTTCATCATGATGATATATGCAGATATCAGTATGGCAATTGAAAAAATAATGTGCTCAAATGTAGATATCAAGCCAATGCTTGAATCTTTTATTCCGGAAAAAAATGTCAATATAAAAACAGCAATGATATCTTCTATTATAAGGATAGCCACTAACAGAGGAACCTCTCTTCTGCTGAACATATCTTTCTGCTGAAGAACCTTAATAACAACAACCGTGCTGCTAAACGACAATATCACGCCAACAAACAATGCAATCTTTGAGCTGAATCCCAAAAGCAAAGTTGTTTCATAGCCAAAAAATAACACGATTGCAAATTTTAAAATGCCTATTAAGATGGATCTTGCGCCTAATTTCATAAGCTTTGAAACATCAAACTCAAGCCCTATGATAAAAAGGATAAGGATTGCGCCGAAATCAGCCATCATTTTTATCATGTTCATATCCTGAACAAGATTTAATGAGCTTGGGCCTATCACTGCTCCAATAAGCAGCAATCCAAAAACAGCTGGCTGCTTGAACTTAGCCGCTATAATGCCCCCTATTATAGCGCACAAGAAAAGTATTCCTAAGCTGATGAGTTCAGTTGCCATTTGATATTATGGGTGAATAGATAACTATACTTTCTCATATTGAGAAAGTCAGCGACGATTAGTCGCTATATCTACTTCCCAACGTTTATTACGTTATTTTCTATATTGGTATACAAAAATGTATATTAATAGCTAAAAGATAGTAATTACTCATATATAAAGCTTTCGGTTTTATTTAGAGATATGCTAAACCATAATTATTGCACAGTTATAAAACAAGTGCAAATGTTTGGTGTCCAAACCAAAAAAGGTGATGGCAATGTATGTCAATTGGACACCAAAGTTAAGACGATACATAATAAATCAATGGAAGCTGGGAATAACTCCAGTGAGCGAAATAGCAAGAAACAGAGGAGTTCCAAGAAGGACAATATACTACTTAATTCAAAGATACAAAAGGTACGGTTATGATGGCTTAGAGCCAAAGCCAAATGGCAGGAAAAAAGAAAGTTTAAATCCTAAGTTTATTCAGCTAATTGACGACGAGTGGCATAAGCACAAATGCGGAAGCCACAAGATGTGGCTTAGGTTGAGAAGCATGAGCTTTAATGTTTCAGAGCGCAAAATACAGGAAGTGTTTAATGAGAAAGGCTTTAAGACAAACAGAAGAGACAGGCCTAGCCAAATTAAATTTGTAAAGTATGAAAGGCAAAAGCCAAATGAGCTATGGCATACAGATTGGGCAGAATGCCCATTCACAAAGCAGCATATCATCGCCTTTATTGATGACTGTTCAAGGGTGCTGATTCACGCCGAATATTTTGCACAAGCTACCGCTGAGAATAGCATCCTTGCTTTCAAAAATGCTATAGCCAGATTCGGAAAACCAGAGGCTGTACTAACAGATAATGGAACACAATTTACGCCTGCAAGAGGAGATAAAGGGACTTTTACACTATTTTGTGAAGAGCAAGGAATCAAGCACATTTTAGGACGAGTACACCATCCACAAACAAATGGAAAGATTGAGAGGTGGTTTGGAACTTACAAACAGGAATATGATGAAAGATTTAGTTGCTTAAATGATTTTATTGATTACTATAATAAAGAGAGGTTACATCAAGGAATTGGATACCTTATACCACTTGAGAAATACAAAAGTGCAAAATTATTGATTTAGGTTAGTTTTTTTGGCTTTGGACGTTAAGTGGACATAAATACAGGTTGAATATCATTACTCAATAGGGCGAAAGATAAAATCTTGATATTATAACAGACAATTTTAGACAATATCTCAGTTTCAATAGTGTTTTGCAGTTTACATCTGCAATAGTCTCCCCATTCTCTTTTTAGGGCACTAAACAAGGATTCAACTATACTCCTTCTATGGTAACCGAGACCGAATAAAAGCTGAGAATTTTTCCACATTCTTATCATATCTCCCCAATATCCACACGAATCACCCCTGTTCCAAGCCTTAGAATTCTTCTTGGGCATTAGGAAAGGCCTAGCCCCGGCGAAGCCAATTATATCACAGTTCTTTCTTGAAGTATATGCCTTATCTGCTGAAACTTCTTTTAGTCTAAATCTCTTAGAAGCATCCTTAATCAACTCTTTCAAATAAATGCTGTCATGTTTTGTTCCATCAGTAATCCTAGCAGAAATAATTGCATTTGTGCGAGTTCCGCAGAGTATATGTAGCTTTGTAAATGTCTTGTGTTTTTTCTTTTCTAGTCTTACATCAACCCATTTTTTGTTCTTGTAAGCATTTGAAATTCCAGTAGCATCTAATGCATATTGTCCATACTCACTTTCTATGGACTCTATTGGAAGTGCAATAATTTTGTAGAGCTCGTGAAGAGTATTAACTGTTCTTTTAGAATTCATATATTTGTTGATGCTTGTTTTTCTATAGACATTATCAATTATCCCAAGAGATTTTGCATAGTTTAATTCTGTTTCAGTCCCCCACGAAGATAACCCATTATAGGATTTTATTACAAGCGATTTAATGACATCAGCAAAATTCACTGGAGGTCTACCATTACCACAATAATCTTGTTCAATTACAAGATAGTCTACAGAATCTTTCAGAATACGCAAAAACATCTCTTTTTGGGTTCTACAGGCTAAGTAATAAAGTCTCCAATCCTGAGGATATGTCCTTTTTTCACCATAAGGCTTAAATTGGTAATTTTCTGGAATGATTTGCCTTTGTGGAGCAGCCTCTACTTCCTTATAGTACTTGTTAGCTATTTTATTCAGATTAGCATACATATCATAACGATGTTGTTCAATCTTAAATGGCATGAAATCACCCAATTCCAATTGTTTTACTCCACGAATACCTCTCCTCCACCTCTCGGAGGATTTTTTCGATATCATTTTTCAAAAAAGTTTAATTCATAGCATCACCTC
>Ga0209541_10003481_pt1 | contig 28874 bp, 35 predicted proteins | sample RifCSPlowO2_01_FD_184027 | JGI IMG/M metagenome (GOLD analysis project Ga0209541, IMG submission 184027) | Groundwater microbial communities from Rifle, Colorado - Rifle CSP2_plank lowO2_0.1 (SPAdes) (version 2) | ecosystem: Environmental > Aquatic > Deep subsurface > Groundwater | place... | reverse complement strand
GGCGCGCAAGTATTCAATCGTCGGTAAACTGCTGATGATTCGAAAATCATCGGTAACCACCCCATTTTCGATTGGAACATTGAGATCGAGACGGAGAAGCGCTCGTTTCCCGCGAAGCGTGGTGGTGGGTAGGGCAGTGAGGAGGGGCAAAGTTGAGTTCATATATGGGATTAACAACGGTCAACGAGCCGCATAATTTCCCGCCAGTGATCGACGCGAAGCGATTCGTGACCGACAAGCAGTCCGTTCGCCGAACCATCAGTAATGAAAGAAGCGGCGTTCTTGGGATTGACCGAACCGCCGTAGAGAATGGGAAGTTCGAGCGCCGCCGTCCGGCCGCACCAGTGACTCAACACTTTGCGGATAAAAATTGCCTGCTCGAGAAAATCGGCGGGCGTGTCCGCCCGGTCGGTCCCGCCGCCAACTTGTCCCGCCGTGGCGGTGATCGCCCAGACCGGCTCATAGGCAATAATCAACCCTTCCGCCGCGCGCTTTGGCAGACCGTGAATCGCTTTCTCAAGTTGGTCTCGCAAATGTTTAAGATATTCGCCGCGCGGATCGCGCGCAAGTTCACCGACGCAGAGAATAACCCGCAAATTTTGGCCTAGGGCAATCTTAATTTTTTTATTGATAATTTCGTCAGTTTCTCCCGTCATTCGTCGTTCCGAATGACCGATGATAGTGTAGGTGGCCCCAGAATACTTCATCATCGGCGCCGAGATTGAACCGGTGTACCCGCCCGAACGACCGTTCGGTCGGGCGGGAGCCCCGCGCAGCTCGGTGGAAATATCTTGGGCGCCGAGAGCCAAACGGCGCGCCGGGGTAACAAGATTGGCAAAAACGGCCGGCGGGCACAACACGATATCGGTCCGCCGCAGCGAGCGCGCCACCATTCGTGTCGCCGCAATCAACGTCCGCGCTTCGCGCGGGGTGTCCGGATTCATTTTCCAATTGGCGACCAGCAATCTTTTCATTGAGTTTCTTCCCAACCGTCAATGACAAAAGAAATTCCCGGTCCGGAGGAAAAGCTGGCGTTTAAGAGACCCTGTTCATAAGTGACCACGGCCGTGTTATCAATATTTATTTTATAACCCATCACTTCGCTCACGTTGACGCCGTTGTGCAAGTTGATCAAGCCGCTTGAAGCGTAGAAGATAGCGCCGGTGGCGTTGTTATGGAGGTCAATCGCCCCGTTATGATGCCCGCAAGCTTGGCCCCCGGGTGCCGTGGCGCTACTGCCGTCGCAAGCCAAAGTGGACAGGAACATGACATAACTGCCCGTCTGACCAGAACCATTGAATACACCGTTGTTTGATATATGAATCCAGCCGTCGGCGACGATGACACAGGAATCGTTGCCATAGGCGGATGAACACTTAATGCCAGCAAGATTAGAAACATCAACATTTCCCGCCACCCATAAAACGCCCTCGAGCGTCAGTGTTCTATTGTTGTCAGTAAAACTTAGATTGCCGGTAATTTTCTTCGGACCCAAACTGACATCGCTGGAAATATTGTAATCGCCGGTAATCACGCCACCGCTCGCGGCATCGGTTTTCCACTGGTCAATGTTGGCTTGCGATAAGGGCAACGGCGCCACCGGCGGGTCAGATTGACCGCCAGAGCCCGTCCCGGGGGTGAGTGGATTAGCGCAAGTTGGGTTGGTCGGGGTATTTAAAAAATTGAGCGAAGACGAATCAATACTTTGGTAGTAAGCGTTGCCGCAGATTTTACTGTTGGTAATAGTATTGGCCCGCGCCTCGCCGACAATTTCTAAATTATCAATTGAACTGAAACCGGTCCCGAGATAAGTCTTAAAATTCAGATCGCCAATGATACCGGTCCAGGGGTCGTCATCCCAATCTTTGCTAAATTTGCCAACACCGTTGCCGTAACCGTTATTCGTGTCGCGGCACCAGACCCAATACTCGTCGTTGTCTCGATCAGCGTCCAAGACCAACCAATAAGTGGCGTTGGCGGTCAGATTCGGCGGTGAATTAAAAACCACGTCAATCCAGCCGTAGTTGGTCGTGACTAAGCTGGCGACCAGATTGCCGCTCGCCAGAGTGGCGGCGGCCGGCGAACCGCTGTTGTCAGCCGTAATTTTGATTGTTCGGTTGTTGGGGGTACCCACCTTTTTCAAGTACAAACTAACCTTGGCCAGAGGCTTGCTGTCGGTCGCCTTGAAACTTTGCGCGAAATCAATTTCGGGATTAGTCTTCCCCGCTATTTGATCGGTATTGCAAGTGGTTGATTGATCCGCCAAGGCGACGCCGGTCGCCACGATCACATCGCCGGTCACCCGCGCGCCGTTTTCTCCGACCACTGGCCCGTTGGAATACAAATTGCCCGCCGTGCCGCCGGCTCCTTCAATTCGGCTGTTCTGACCCATGGTTACGCCGCCTTCGCCGGCCTGCGCCCCGTAAAAAAATTGAGGATTGACATTGGAAATTATCAGTTTAGCTTCGACAATTCTAAAATGGTTGTTCTGGTCGCCGCGCACGTTAATTGTCCGCGTCGGGCCGGAGGCCGCCACCGTCACGACGGCACTGGCGCCATTTAGACTTAAGTTGTAACTGGGCGAATAAGTTAAACCGTCCTTGACTCGATAAGTGGCATCCTCCACGCCGGACTCGGCGGCAAAATATGATTGTCGGGAATTGAGCGCCGCGCGAACATTTTTAAGTTCTCGGGTTAGAGGCGTGGCGAAACCGGCGATAATCACCACCGAAAGTAGAACGAGGAAAATAACCGAAGCAATCACCGCTTGCCCCGAGGAATAGCTTTTAGGTTTTAGCTTATAGCTTTTAGGAAAAATCATGGATTAATGATTAATAGGACCCGCGGAGTACCGCGGTGGAATAAAATTTCTGCGTCCGGGCGGTCGCCCCGCGCGTCGCGGTTAAGGTCATTTCGATCTTGACCGCGGACGAATTGGCGGTACTGATTTGACGGAAAACTAAATTATCCACGTTGATATTTTTGGCCGTGGTCGAAGCCGCCTGGCCACTACCCTCTTTCACCATCAACGCGCCGAGGAATAAGTAAAAATCTCTGGTTGTCGCGGCGCCGGCGCTATCGGTCGTGTTCAACAGCAACCGGCCCGGATGACTACCCAAGGTACTCGCCAAATCAACGCTCTTGGCTTGCCTTGTCTCCCGCGCCAACCGCTCGAGGCCCAATGTCGCCGAACTAATCAGACTGCGCTCGAGCTGAAAATCGGTATAAGCCCGCACCATTGTGAATAAAAGATTAACAAAGGTCACCGACAGCGCCGCCAAAATGGAAATATAGATAATCGCTTCCAGAAGAGTGTAACCCCGTTTCATATCAGTTAAAAAGGTTGGTAAAATAGGCCGAGATCGTCTTGATGGTGGTGGCGCCAGAAGTGGACCAAGCGACAGTGGCGGTAACGAATTTAGTGTTAGCATCAACCGTCCCGCCGCTCACAACAATATCTTTAGTTGTATTATCGCGGTTCACATTCACCGCTTTTATTTTCCGTTCAAATTTGCCGTCAAGATAGATATTGGTTGTGCTCGTCGCCCATTTGCTACCACTCCAAACCAAATAATATTCCGTACCGGTTGGCCAATCACCCAAATTAACCCAATCGGTATCGCGCCAAATCCTAGCAACTTCAAGACCTTCTTCCAGAAGAGAGTCGGCTTGCGTCAATTCCACCATCTGGCGGCTCGCTCTAGTCAAGCGGTCAAAAACAGTTAGCACGCCGAGAAAAGAAGCAGTGATAATGCTTGCGCCAATCAAAATCTCCAGCATCATGAAACCGGAATTAGCTTGTAGCTTGTAACTTGTAACTTGTAGCTTTATTAGTTTCATTATTTCAATCCGGCGTTGCCGGTGGCGCTGATCGTGATCACGCGCTGTTGGCTATCATCCGCCACCAAACTAACTATCACCGTGCCGCTCTGATCAGTCGCGCCGGTCAAACGTTTGAACATTACCGTCGCGCCGCCACCCGCCAAAGAAATGTTAGAAATCGCTAAATTATTATGAAACGTTACTTCTTTATTATCGGGCACTAAAGTTATTTTACCACTTTCAAAATAAACTCCATACGGCACCGCGCCGTCGGAAGACAAAGTTCTGGTCTGGGCCTCATGGAGAAGCGAGAGGATGTCTTCCGTCGCCCCATCGAGTAATTTCGCGTTCCGAAACGAAGCAAAAGGGATAATCACGAGAACCGAGATAAGCCCGATGATGCTGACGGCGATTAAAATCTCGACCAGAGTGAAGCCCGAATTAGCTTTTAGCTTTTTCATAGCGCGTCGCTTAGAGAATAAATTGGGCCGATCATGGAAACGGCGAAAAAGCCGACGGCAATGCCAATTACCACCATCAGCAGGGGTTCGATCACGGTCGAAAGGTTCTTCGTCGCTTGATTCACTTCTTCTTCATAGAAGAGCGCGCCTTTCAAAAGCAACTCGGAGAGTTTGCCCGTTTCCTCGCCGACTTCAATCATTTCGCCGACCAAAACGGGATAGAGATTCTCATGCGCTTTGAAAACAACCGAGAGCGGTTTCCCCTTCTCAACCGCCGCCGCCCCTTCAGCCAGAATTGCTTGGTAATAATGATTCTGAATAACGCGCCCGGTAATATTGAGCGCCGCCACCATCCCGACGCCGGACGACAGGAGCGAGGCGAGCGTTCGCATCGTCACGGCGCCGTTAACTTCGTGAACAATCGGATGGATCAGCGGCAAATGAATCGCCAGGTAATCGGAGACCAGTTTGCCCCGCGCTGATCGGAAAAAAGCGACCGAACCAAAAACTAGCAGGAGCAGGCTGCCAATAGCCAGAAAAGTTCGCTGGGACAAGAGGTCGCTAATCGCGATCACGAGGCGCGTCGAGAGCGGGAGTTCCGCTCCCATCTCCTTGAAAATGGCCGTTAGATTCGGCACGAGAAAAATCATCATCAGTATCCCAATCGCGATGATAACCACGACGATAATCGCCGGGTAAATCATCGCCCCGCGCACCTTGCGCCGCAAATCGTAGCTCTTCGTCAGTTGGTCGGCGACCACCTGGAGGGCTTGTGGTAATTTCCCCGATTCTTCGCCGGCGGCCACCATCGCCGTGAACACCGGCGGGAAAACATCCGGGTAAACCGCCAAGGCCGAGGCCAAACTATCGCCGCCGCTTAGGCGGAGGGCGAGACCGGCGATAACTGTTTTGAAACGTTTATTCTTGGTCTGCCGTTCCATGACCGCGAACGCCCGCGAGAGCGAGAGTCCCGCGCTCACCATCGCGCTTAGGTTGCTGGCGAAGATAATCTTATCTCGCATCTTTACCGAACCGGCCCAAAGACGGCGGAGCGCCACTTCCGTGACACTAGCGATTATTGGTTGCGCGAGAAGCAAAGTTAAACCTTCGCTCCTCATCTCGCGCGCCAGCGCGAAACGATCGATGGCCTCGCGTTCGCCGTTTAATTCTTCGCCCTCTTTACCCCGCGCTTGATATTTAAATTTCATAAAGATAATTATTCCGAGACGACTCGGAAAACTTCTTCGATGCTCGTGACCCCTGTCGCCGCTTTATAAATCCCGTCTTCAAGCATCGTGAGCATCCCTTCTTTTTTCGCTTCCGCTTCCAGTTTGCCCGCCGTCTCGCCCTTCATCACCATCTCCTTGAGCGCGGGCGAGAACGACATAATCTCATGGATCCCGATCCGGTGGGCGTAACCGTCGGCGCATTCCGGCGAACTCACCGGCCGCGCGAACGACACTTTCGACCAACCGTCGCCTGGCTTCACAATGTTCTCGTTTTCCAAAACAGTCAGCGCTCGATCGAGATCCACTCGAGTCTTGAGTTCTTTCATCTCGACCTCGCTTAAAGCATATTTCTCGCGAATCGAGCAAAGTTGACGGACCAGACGTTGGCTTAACACCAATCTGACAGTCGAAACGAGAAGAAACGGTTCCACTCCCATGTCGAGCAGTCGAGGCACGGCCGTGGCCGCCGAATTGGTGTGGAGCGTCGAGAGGACGAGGTGACCGGTCAAAGCGGCATTGATCGCCAAGTTGGCCGTCTCCCGATCGCGAATCTCTCCGACCATGATAATGTCCGGATCTTGGCGCATCAGCGAACGCAGACCGGCGGCAAAAGTCAGTCCAATTTCCGGCTTGACTTGAGTTTGATTGATCCGCGGCACCTGGTATTCGATCGGGTCCTCGATGGTTGAGATATTGACGTCCGGCTTATTGAGAATGTCGAGAATCGTGTAAAGCGTCGTGGATTTGCCCGAGCCCGTCGGACCGGTCACCAGAATAATGCCGGTCCGACCGCGAATCCCCCCATGGATCAACTCCAGTCCCGCGCCGTGGAAACCTAATTGCTCGAGGGTGAAGCCGGCAACGGCGTCGGGGAGCAGGCGCATGACAACTTTCTCGCCGTAAAAAGTCGGCAAGATCGAAACGCGGAAGGACATCCGCTCGCCGCCGGAATCAATCTTGAAACGTCCGTCTTGCGGTAAACGTTTCTCATCCAGACGCAAGTTGGACAAAATTTTAATCCGCGCGGTCAAACCCGCCGCCGCGTTCTTGGGCAAGATCATCGCGTCATGGAGCAGGCCATCAATGCGATAACGGATCACTAGTTCTTTCTCAAAAGGTTCGACGTGGATGTCTGAAGCCTGTTGAAGAATAGCGTGGAGAAGCAGAGTATCAACAATCTTCACGATCGGAATATCTTCGGCTAACTTCTTCAATTCACTCTCGCTGGACACATCGAGGGCGCCCGATTCGCTCGTTGTCTTAAGGAGTTGCGATTCCTTCTCGATGATATCGCCGAATTCGGCTTTCAAACTTTTCTGATACTGCAGGAGGATGTTTCGAATCGACTCGTTATCGGTGAGCCGCGGCAAAATTTTCAACCCAACCCCTTTTTTGATAAACTCGATGGCCTCAAGATCCTCCGGATCAAGCATCGCCACTTCGAGCTCATGATCAGTCTTCTTAAACGCCACAATGTTGTGCTTCCGCGCCACCGGCTCGGGAATCATGAAAAGCGTCTCCCGCCCGATTTTTTCCTTCTGTAAACTGACAAACGGAATGCCCAGCAGGTAGGCCTTGATCCGCCGGAAGTCGTCTTCCGTCACCTTGCCGCTCGCGAGAATCGCTTCCTCGAGCGAATTGCCTGTCGCCTTCGCGCCGACCGCCAAAGTGTCGAACTCGGCTGGCGTAATTAAATCGGTTTCGAGAACAAACTCGCGAAGCCTATCCGGATCAATCCACATGCTAATAGTATAGCATTACAGAACGGCTCAATATTAAAAAACTGTTGACTGTCAAGGTTCGCTGTTGACTGTCAAGGTTCGACCTTGACAACGGTATCCTCGTCGCCAAAATTTATCCACTCACTGATAAAACCATCGAAATCTTTGGTGGTCCTAAAATAATCAGGAAAGTTGGCAACCGATAGCAAGATGTTGTGAGATTTTGGCTGGCCTAGATAGTGGTGGTAGCTTGAGAAATCATAGTGACCAAGAAACTCTTTCGCTGTTCCCTTATTTTTTATTTTCTTACTCTCCCAATCATCACGATCGATAATCTTTACTGGGTTTAAGTGGATATAAGCTAACAAATAATGAAGGTAATGATCATTGTCGACATGTTGAGCTTTGAATTTACTTTCAAACAAACTACCGGTGCGCTGATATTTCTTATTGAAATACAAGGAGTAACCGGTTTGGAGCTTTTGCATCAGCTTAGGTATGCCACCAGCTTCTTTTTCTCTGACCAGCAAATGAAAATGGTTTGGCATGAGACAATAGGCACCAATGTCGACCAAACGATCAGAAAAATTGATTTGGACGGAGTGAAAAACATTTTCAATGTTTTTCCCCGGCCAATCGCTAGGATGAATTAACCTTTTGCTGTTACCAAAATAAATTGAGGCCAGAAAGCGAATGTGGTCTCGACGGTCAAGGAAAGTTTTTCGCTTATCTGTCCCGCGATTATAAACGTGGTAATACTCTCCGAGGGCAAAAGAAATTTTTCTAGTCATATACTTATATCTTATACCCATCATTCTTCATGTCAAGGTTCGACCTTGACAGTGACGAGTCAAGGTCGAACCTTGCCGGAGGCTAAGGACTTGCCGGAGGCTAAAATTGCTAGAGGCAAACAGCGATTAACTCACTTCAGACAAATTGCCGCGCAGAAGGACATGGGGGATACGTTAATCGTCCAATAGGCTTGACTGTTGCTCTCCAGAAAAGTATCGTCGGCAACCGTATTCTTAGAGCTACTAGTGTATGCATTTAGATCACAACCATGCTCATAGGCTATTCCACTATTACTGAGCTCGACAGACGACTTAAGAAAACATAGCTTGTAGGAACCGATTGCTTGGTCGGCCAGAGCAGAAGCGGTGGAATTTTTCTTAGTGTAAGTCTTAACAACAGAACTACCAGCAATAACCTCACTGAAGGTTGGAGTCTGGGGAGTCCGCCACTGAACCGTCACGGGCTCGCCCCAAGAAGTTAACACCTGACCGTCGGTACCTTTGCCAACACCGGCGGCACTGGCACTGATCGTAATTTCTTTGGTACTGTCATTTTTAGATATGCCAACATTTGAACCGGCCACTAACTTGCTGAATCTTAAATCTACAACAGATTTGCTATCGTAAACACCAACACCGTTAGTCCCAATATTAGACGCGGTATTGGCTTCACCGCTATTGGTACCACCGCGATCATTGCCGCAAGCTAATTTAGTACCGTCCCAATAAACTTTACCGGTAGCCGAAGTGATGTCACAAGTACTTGGAAGACCTGCGGTATTTAGACTAACCACTACTGCCCCAGTATTCGGAGAAACTGTGATACCAGAGTTGCCAGCACTAACGCTCGAAACCCCGGTTGGATCATTGGTTACTGTGGTGTTATCAAGCTGGCAACGAGTTACTACACCATTGACGATCGTGCCAACTGATTGACCGTCAGGGCAAGTGTAATTGTCGGGGGTCCCGCCCGGGCCGTCGCCACCACCCACCAAATCGCCGATCGGATGACAATTTTCACCCTTTTCGTTGCAATACTTTTTAGCGCCGATGTTCCCAAAAACTCCGAGATTGAGACTGGCCGGAAGAATATAGGGAGACCAGCCACCTACTAGAAAATTACCCCCAATACCAAGACTGCCAGCTTTAAGTTGCGGAGCAAGCGAGACATTGATCGGCGGGAAACAGCCGGGAGTTTCAGGGTCTTTACAAACAGCATTACCACTACTATCAATATAAACATCAGGCGGGCCCTTGGGCGGCCACCAGCCGGGGCCGGAACCGCCGCCTAAATCGAGATTGCCGCCGCCAGCCGGGACGATGGTGAATTCCGGACTACTTCTTTCATAAGGGGAAGGCAAAGAAGAATGGAACATTACTTTAATTTTATAATCTTCGGGGGTTACCGTGGCTGGAATAGAAACTTCTAATTGTTTGGTGGTGGGAGGTAGAACTCGTCGAGCCAACCATTCAACAGGAGAACCATCAACGGCTTCCAACCGCACACTGACCTTATCAATCGCCTGCGGGAAAAAGCTATAGTCCCCATCCCAACTGACAGTTTGGGTGGATCCCTTGGCCCAATTATCATTGGCCTCGGGCGAGGTGATAGTGGGAGAAACGAGGCCGGTGATCTGAAACGGATTACTGAAAAAACTTTCCCCAGTGCCGCCCACAAACTGAGCCGCCAAACGATAATTCCCAGTGGAGAGAGAAGCGGGGATGGTAATTGACACTTGACCTGGGTCCGAGAGACTCCAATCAGTTTGCCCAATAATTTCGCACGTGGTGCAGGCGAAATCATAAGTGTCAGAAAAAATAACGCTGACACGGACATACATTAAAGAACCATTACTAGCTATAGGAGTCCAGCTGACGGTGTAAGTTTGTCCGGCCACGAATGACTCGCCGCCGACGGGGTAAATAAAAGACGCCGCCGCGACAGTACTACTAGATGGAATCAAGGACAAGCCAGCGATAAAAAGGAACAGAATGATTAATTTTTTCATAAACATAAAATTATAATTTTACTTTTTAATTTATTCCAACGACTTCATAATTTCGGCTTTCTGGGCGGCGGTGAGCGGCGTGGTATTGGGTGGCAAGCGAAGTGAGTTCAAAATCTCGGCCTGTTGGGCTCTGGTGAGCAGTTTGGTGCCCGGCGGGAGCGCGAGAGACCTTAAGATCTCCTGTTTTTGCGCCTCCGACAGTGTCGGCCGGCCGGCGCGCTGATTGATCGCCCAATCGCCAAGCCAAGCGATCGCCAAGAGAAACACAATCACCACTGCGATAAAAACAATGATTAGCCGACGCCAATTGGTCGGCGCGGGAATTTCCGGTTGAGGCATGGTCACTTCGCCGTCCATAATCTTAACACCAGCATTATATCACGAGTTGTTAATTTATTATTTTGTGTTAGCATGTTGATAACTTTATGATGGATTTAAAAACACTTAAATCGGCGCTGGAGCAACTGGAGGAAGAGCGCGGCATCCCCCAAGATAAAATCTTGGGGGCGATTGAGGACGCGCTCACGGCGGCCTACAAAAAGGATTACGGGAAGAAAAGTCAGATTATCCGAGCTAAATTCGATCTCAATACCGGGACCACGGAATTCTACCAGGTGAAATTGGTGGTGGATGGGTCGATGCTCGAAGAGGCAGATGTCAAGGTCGAACCTTCCCCGGAAGGTTCGACCTTGACATCAGAGCCGGAGAAAATTCACTTCAACGAAGACCAGCATCTCTTGCTCGAAGACGCCCAAAAAATCAAGCGCGAGGCCAAAGTCGGCGAAGAGCTGGTCTTCCCGCTGGAGGCAAAGGACGATTACGGTCGAATCGCGGCCCAGACGGCTAAACAGGTCATCATTCAGCGCATCCGCGAAGCCGAGCGCTATTCAGTCCTCCAAGAATTCTCCGACCGCGCTGGCGAAATCGTAAACGGCAAAGTACAGAAGATTGAGCGCGGACATATTTTTGTCGATCTCGGACGCGTCACCGGCCTTCTCCCTTATGAAGAGCAAATTCCGAGTGAACATTACGCCCAAGGTGAACGAATCAAATCCTACCTCGTCGCCGTGGAAGACACGCCGCGCGGGGTGAACTTGCGCCTGTCGCGCGCCCATCCGAAGTTCGTGGAGAAACTCTTCGCCTTGGAGGCGCCGGAGCTCGCGAACGGCGCGGTTGAGATTAAGGCCATCGCCCGCGAGGCCGGCTCGCGAACAAAAATCGCGGTCGCCTCGCGCGAACGCAACATTGACCCGGTCGGGAGCTGTGTTGGCCAACGCGGTGTCCGCGTCAACACCGTCATCAGCGAGCTCGGCGGAGAAAAAATTGACATCGTCGAGTGGTCGGACACGCCGGCCACCTTGATCGAGAACGCCCTCTCGCCGGCGGCCATAAAAAACATTGTCTTAAATGAAGAGAACCACGAGGCGATCGTCGAGGTTCTACCCGACCAATTCTCCTTGGCCGTTGGCAAACGGGGGCAGAACGTCCGGCTGGCGGCTAAGTTGGCTGGTTGGCGGATTGATATCCGCTCCCCGGGATTAGGAAACGCGGGTGAATTAAAGGTCGAACCTTCCGCGGAAGAAGAGAAAAAGGCCTTGCCTTCCTCTGAAGGCGAGGCCTTGATATAATTTAGATTATGAATCTCTGGCACGACCTTAAACCCGGCACCGCGGATCGCCTAACCGTGGTCATCGAGCTCGCCAAGGGTTCAAAAAATAAATACGAGATCGACAAAGAGACCGGCCTCATCGCCCTTGATCGAGTCGCTTACACGACCCAGGATTTCCCTTTCGACTACGGTTTCATTCCGCAAACGCTCTGGGAAGACAATGACCCAGTCGATGTTATCCTATTGACTACCTATCCGCTCGTCCCCGGCCTGCTGGTCCATGCTCGGCCGATTGGCTTGCTCAAAATGACGGACGGCGGCGAACCGGACGACAAGATTATCGCCGTGCCGATTAATGATCCGCGCTGGGAAGGGGTTAAGGATTTAGATGATGTTAATAAGCACACCCTAAAAGAGATGGGGCACTTCTATTCGACCTATAAAAATTTGCAGAATAAGGTGGTGATCGTTTCTGGTTTCGCGCCCAAGGCTGAAGCCATCAAAGTTTTCCACCGCGGTTGCGAACTTTATCAGCAAAGAGAGTTGCCAAAATAATTCGGCCGTACTAAGATAGGGACAGGTCAGATTACTAAGTTAATAATTGCAAGATATCAAATTATGTCAAACACCAGGAAACAAGTTGTGGCCATTGGACTAGCAGTGGTATTTGGCCTTCTGCCGATTGTCACCGCCGCCCAAGCGCCGGGCGCTGGCACGCGCCAAAATGTCAGGACCGTTCGGGAAGCGATGACCAAGGAGAAAATTAAGCTCTTCGGGGAAAAGGCGACTGTTCGTCTCACCGCCGCCCTCAATCGCGCCGAGGGTTTGCGCCAGCGCGTAGTGCTTCACGTGAGCCAGTTCCCGAATCCCAAGTTCGATAAGACGATAGTGGTTCAGAAGCTGGCGGAGGCCAGCGAGGCGATTGCCAAAGGCCGAACCGCCGTGGCCGCTATTCAAACGACGATGGACAGTGCCCTAGCCGAGGACGGAACGGCAAAAAACGGTTCTTTCGCCGAGGTCCGCGCGGCCATTCGCGAGGCGATGACCGCGATTCGCGCCGCCCACCAGAAAATTGTTGAGGCGATAAGGTTGATTAAGGCCGGTTATCCACCTACTTCTCCGACACCAACCACCACGCCGATTATTAATTAGTTTAAACAAAAACGACTATGAACGGAGACACATCAATGAATAGCTTCCCGATTAACGACAAACCCGCTTCGAAGGGTCCGATGCTCGGGACAATCATTATTATCCTCCTCATCATCATTGGGGGAATCTACATCATCAGCTCCCGCCGCGGCGCGGAGACCAACGTCGTCCCGCCGCCACCGGTTAATGAAGGGTCTGGCACACCGGGTGGTGTTCCAGCTGATACAGCAGTCGTCCCTACGGCCGACATCCAAGCCGCCGCCTTGACCGGGCTGGACGCAGTCCAAAGTGATTTGACCACCGCTGAAGCGGATCTGAAGAGTCTGGAGACGGAAATTAAATAGAATTAAATAGGTTGGCCGAGATCAAAAAACTTCCCAATTCGACCGTCGAGATCCGTGGCGAGGTCGCCGCGGATCTCTTTGAGTCCGGCCGCGCCGAGGCCCTGGCGGCCCTCGGCCAAGAAGTCAAACTCCCCGGCTTCCGTCCCGGGCACGTTCCCAACGAAGTGCTGACGCGCGAGCTCGGCGAGGAAACTGTTCTGTACCGGATGGCGAAGTTGGCCTTGAACCGGCATTATCCGAAATTGTTGACCGAAAATCAGATCGACGCTCTCGGCCAACCCAGTATTAGTATTACCAAAATCGCCTCGGGGAATCCCCTCGGCTTTACAATCATCACGGCAGTCCACCCGGCCGTGTCACTCCCCGATTATCGCGCGCTCGCGCGCAAGGCTTTAGCGACAGTCGATGTCAAGGTCGATGTCAAGGTCGAACCTTCCGTAGAAGGTTCGACCTTGACATCCTTGACATCAACGACCGTCACCGACGAAGAAGTCACCGCGGTGATAAAAGATCTAGAAAAAATTCCGGAGAAAGAGAGAGCTAGTTTATCAGAAACTGATCTCCGGGCAAAAATTAAAGAGGGATTGGAGCAAGAGAAAGAAAAGAAGGCCCGGGATAAACGTCGCCTCGTAATAATCGAAAAAATTATTCAAGCTACGACCATCGAACTCCCGCAACTTCTTATCGAGTCGGAATTGGAAACCATGATCGCCGAAATGCAACACGAGGTTGGCCGGCTCGGTCTCCCTTTCGACAAATATCTCGAGCATTTGAAAAAGACAGCGGCGGATTTGAAACACGACTGGCGTCCCCAAGCCGAACGACGGGTGAAAATCGGATTGATTCTGTCTGCTATCGCTAAGGCCGAGAAAATTGAAGCCCCGCCGGAAGAATTGGAAACCGAATTAAAACATTTGCTCGACCAATACCCAAAAGCTAATCCCGACCGCGCTCGCGCTTATCTTGCCAGCTTGATCGTCAACGAACGCGTCTTCCAATTGCTGGAAGCGGAAGCGCAAAAAGACCCCTCGTAGATAAACGAGGGGTCAGAACTATCGGGCGACCAGAGTGACCACACCGATCTTGCCGCCGGACAACTTTCCAGATTCTTCGTAGGGAATCACTCGAAGACCGCTGGGACGGTAATCGCCGACCACCCAACGTTGTGAGAGAAACTTCGGCGGGCCGATATGGAATCGATGCTCCGTCAGCAGTCTTAGTTCCTCTTTCGGACAAGCACAAGCCAAACTGATCACCGCCTCCGCCACCGTTTCCGCCATCGCCCAATCCTCGCGCGGAAAAGCCTTCCCCAATTCATCGATAATTTCCTTGGACGGGAGCTGGTCGAACCTTTCCGAGAAATCCAGCAGCCAATAACCGGAAGGAAACTTGCCCGGCCAAACCGGATGGTCCTTTTCGGTAATTCGACGTTGCGCCGCTTTAGTGAAACGCGGACCGGATGTTCGATCCCGACTCTGGGCCAGCTGGCGATCGAATGACAAACCAAAAAGATACACCAAACGAAAAGTTCGAAGGCCAGACTCGTTCAATTGAGCTGCGCTCTGGAGAAGCCCTTCACTGTACGGCACACAGCCTGGGTCAAGCGTGGAACACACCCAGTGTTTCGAAACCGAAGCATAATCGGCAACACAATTTGCCCCCAAAATCTCTTCGGCCCGAGCGAGCGGAACGGTTTGGCCAAAGCCAAGAGGATTGGCCAAAAAACCATCCAGACGACCTTGGGTAACACCTGTCTCCATTGGCCGGCTTCCAACTTCCGTCAAGCGTCCCAACTGTTTTAGAGTTATCGGGCCCGACCCTTCTTCCGGCAATACCAAACGTCGACGACGATGGAAAAGGTTCATTTGCTCACCCCCTTTCTTTTGGTAATTGGCAAAGAACGAATCCTCTCTCCAGACTATTTGACATCATCCAATCCGTCAAGTAGCATAGGCACATTATGCTTATACCAACGGTCATCGAGAAATCCCCGTTCGGCGAACGCGCTTATGACATTTATTCCCGCTTGCTCAAGGATCGGATTATTTTCCTCGGGGGCGTAATTGACGACAATTTGGCCAATATCATTATTGCCCAGCTTCTCTTCTTAGAATCGGAGGGACCGAAAAAAGATATCACGCTTTACATCAACTCGCCGGGCGGGTTGGTGACAGCCACCATGGCCATCCTCGACACGATGAATTATGTGAAGTCGGACGTCTCGACTGTCTGCGTCGGGCAGGCCGCCTCCGGCGGCGCCATCATTCTCTCGGCTGGCGCGAAGGGCAAACGCTTCGCGCTCCCCAACGCCGAAATTATGATCCACCAGCCGTTGGGCGGGACAGAGGGTCAGGCCTCGGACATCGCCATCACCGCCAAGCAAATTCTCAAGATTAAAGACAAACTCAACAAAATCCTCGCCAAGCACACCGGCCAGAGCGTCGTCCAAGTGGAGAAGGATTCTGACCGCAACTACTTCATGTCCGCCGACGAAGCCGCGAAGTACGGCCTCATCGACAGCATCGTCAAACCGAAGACGGGGTAATTATTATGCAAAGAAATTATTTATTCACTGTCAACATCGAGCGAGGCGAGGATAATCACTTCGTGGTTTCGGTGCCGGCTTTGCCCGGCTGTTTCAGCCAAGGTGATACATACGAAGAAGCAGTAGCGATGGCCGAAGACGCCATCCGCGGTTATCTGCAATTAGCGATAGAGAAAGGCGAAACTATCCCGATTGAGAAAAAACCAGCAGAAAAAGTGATGCTGTCGGTGCATCTTCCGTTTCCGGCAATGGCATGAGTCGGTTGCCGAATATTACGCCAAGGCAGATGATTAATGCCTTGCATCGAGCGGGCTTTCAAGATGAACGCCAAATCGGTAGCCATTTTTATCTATAATTCACCCAAACAAAAAACTCCGAACTGGCGTGCCAATGCATCCGGGCGACTTGGACCGAAGTTTAATGAAAAAGATTATCAAACAAGCTGGTCTAACCGAGGATGAATTTCGAGAGTTGCTTTGAACCAAAAGTATTTAGTAAAAAACTTTACTTTTTTTACTTCGTCTGATAATATCAGCGGGTGAACTATTTTAGTCAACAAATTATCAAACCTAGTTTCTTAAATATCATTAACCGTGTCATTAAAAACACTTTTACTCCTGACCATCACCAGTGGTCTAGGGGGAATTGTCTTCGGTTACTTCCTGCGCTGGCTTATCACCTTGGGGCAGAAGGGGTCAATGGAGATTGCCGTCAAGAAAACCATCCTCGAAGCCAAGGACCAAGCCCAGAAAATTGTCGACAAAGCTGAAACTCACGCTGAAGAGCTAGCTCGCGAAGTCAAAGAGAAAGAGCGGGCCAAAGAGGATGAACTTACCCGTAAAGAGGAAAGGCTGATTAAGAAAGATGAGTTGCTCGATAAGCGGCAAGTGGATATTGACCGCGAAGTTGAGACCATCAAGAAGCGCCTGGAAGAGATTAAACAGGTGAAAGACGAGCTAAAACAAGCCGAGCAGAAAAAAGCCACGGAACTTGAGCGGGTATCTAAGTTGACAGAGGAAGAAGCCCGCGAAGAATTGCTCAATACGATCAGCAAAAATTATGAGGAAGATCTGTTGATCCGGATGCGCAAGCTCGAAATATTGGGGGAAGAAAAACTAGACACGAAAGCAAAAGAGATTCTTACGACCGTCATCCAACGGCTGGCCAATTCGACAATCCCCGAAGTGATGTCGACTGTCGTCGCTCTCCCCTCCGATGATGTGAAGGGAAAAATTATCGGCAAAGAGGGGCGAAACATTCGCGCCTTTGAGAAGGCGACGGGGGTGGAAGTGATTATTGATGACACGCCGGGCTCGATTATCCTCTCTTCCTTCGATCCGGTCCGGCGCCAAATCGCCAGGGTAGCGCTTGAGGAGTTGATCGTCGATGGGCGGATTCAACCAGCGAAGATCGAAGAGATTGTCGCGAGGTCTAAAGAGAATGTCTCGCGGATTATCAAAGAGAAAGGTGAACAGGCGGCTTACGAAACCAACGTCTTCAATCTCGATCCGCGCATCGTGCTCATCCTCGGCCGACTCCACTTTCGCACCAGCTACAGTCAAAATGTCCTGCAACATTCGATCGAGATGGCCCATATTGCGGGGATGCTCGCCGAAGAGCTCGGCGCCGACAGCCAAGTGGCGCGGACGGCGGCGCTTCTCCACGACATCGGCAAGGCGGTCGACCACGAAGTGCCGGGAACACATGTGGAGATTGGCCGGCGAATCTTAGAGAAGTTCGGCGCCAGTGAAGCAGTGATCAAAGCCATGCAAGCCCATCACGGCGAATATCCTTACGAGACACTGGAGTCCATGATTGTCCAGACGGCCGACGCGATTTCCGGTAGCCGGCCGGGCGCCCGACGCGATACGCTTGAGAATTATCTTAAACGGCTGAAAGATCTTGAAGAGGTGGCTAACTCTTTCCCCGGCATCGAAAAAACCTATGCGATTCAGGCCGGACGGGAAATCCGCGTCTTCGTTAAACCGCAAGAGATTTCCGATATTGAGGCCAAGAAGCTCGCTCGCGAGATCGCTCTGCGGATCGAACAGGAGCTCAAATATCCGGGCGAAATCAAGATTACCGTGATTCGCGAAGCCCGAGTGGTGGAATATGCAAGATAAACCTGCCGCCCACAGACGGACTTGCGTTAAAATGGCTTAACCGTGTATAATAGGGGAAGACAGAGAATTGGTCGACTATTATAAATAACGGTTTTTATCCTTATGAATAAAGCATCCCTGGTTGACGCGGTTTATGAGAAAATCGGCGGGACGAAAGTTCAAGCCGAACAAGCCGTTGATACCGTGATTGATTCAATTGTTTCCAGTTTGAAGAAGGGCGATGAGGTATCAATTGCCGGACTTGGCATCTTTTCCACCAAACAGCGCGCCGCCCGCACGGCGCGGAATCCGCGCACGGGCGCCCCAATCCAAGTCGCGGCGATGAAAGTGCCGAAATTCCGCGCCGCCAAGGCTCTCAAAGAAGCGGTTAAATAATTTAACTTCGACCCACTATCAAAAACTCTCTGGCCGTAAGGCTGGGGATTTTTTGTTTTCAGATATAACCGCCGCCCGCGTTTTCAGTTTATTTCTTCTTCACTGGGTTGATTTCGAATATATCGTGATCTCGTTCGAATTTAATTTTGTTTTGATCGAAGAATCCAATCTGACCAAGTAGACCATTGACAGAGTCGCTATCAATAAAAGCTATTGGCACACTAATTTTCTCCAAACCTTTCACTCGAATGACAATGTTAGTGAGATAAACGTCTTTCATCCCACCTTCAACACTGGTGGTCACCGCCTTCTCGCATTTGGCTAGATCAATACCAATAAGTTCCGCATACCCAATATTAAAAAGGCAATTGTCGGCGCCAGAATCTAGCAGTGCAATGGTATTGATACTGCCTTTGGGACCGAAAATTTCCACGTCAACAATCGGGCGTCGGAAATGTGGTTTATTAAGATCACGGTTACTCGTGACGAGATATCGATACTTCATAACTCAACCGGCGAATAGATTAGATCCGATGGGACAACTCTAAAAATTTTCAGTTGAGAGAGATTTTTATCGCCAATCTCCCGCATCACTTGTTTGATACTTTCTCCACTAAAGACAACGGTGGCGTAATCACCAGAAGTCGCTACCCACTTATTCTTGAATAACCGACAAAGTTTGTTGAAGTTCCGATTGATTGTAGTGGTTGGATCTTTAGTTTTCATAATCACCATGCTAGCACATAATAAAAAATCGGGCAAAAGAAAACGCCGTACCTTGTGGGGTACGGCGTGTCTAGTTTTCTCATCACTTCTGATCAGCTCTCCAACCACTGTTCAAAAATTAAAACTGCCACAAGAACAATGGTCCCCCATCCACCTATCCTTAATCCGCTTTTAATTTGAGCTCGATGGCCATCCACGCCGATAATTGCACCCCATACTGCGACGACAATTCCCACCAGTACAGCGCCGAAACTGGCCATTCCTATTAGGTTTGTTAGAATATGCATCTTCACTCCCTTTAGCGATTTTTCGGATTGTTGAATTGACTATTCAAAAAAGGGATAGAAATATGACTCCTATCGGTAAAACTTCTGGATCAGGGGATTGAGACGAGTGATGATTTCGTAAGGAGAAGTTTGAGCGCGGGCGGCGAGAAATTCGGCCGGAATTGTTTCACCGATAAGTGTCACCACGTCTCCAGCTTTAACACCTTGAATGGGGGTAACATCAATTACAATCATATCCATCGAGACGCGGCCGACAACTTTCGCCCGCTTACCGCGCACCATGACTTCACCGATGCCGGAGAGCGCTCGCGGGAAGCCGTGCCAATAACCGATCGAACAAACAGCCAATTTCGTCCCCGATTTAACGCGTTCGGTGAGATCGTAACCAACCGCTCCCCCATTCGACAGTGTTTTCACTTCACTAATAATCGTTTCCCAAGACAAGATCGGAACCAATTTAATTTTATTTTCAAAACGGACTCGCCACTCGGGACTCGGCCAGAGACCGTATAACCCGAGGCCCACGCGCACCAGGTCGTAACGCGCCTCGGGATAGCCGATCGTCCCGCCGGTCGCGGCGAGATGTTTAATTAATGCGGTTCGAGAAATTCCCGCTTGATCTAATTTCCCTAAAAATTTTTCAAACTCTTTTACTTGCTCGGTAACTGAGCTTGCCAGACTGGGACTCGCCGCGGCGGCCAGATGACTATATACGCCGGTGAGTCGCACGCGCACTTTCTCCACCACCGCCGGGTGAGTTAAGAGCGAGACAACGGTGGTAAAATCAACCAAAGTGAAACCCTGCCGATGCATGCCGGTATCAAGCTTGAGATGAAACTGCGGTGGGCGAGGGACTTTGAGCAGAGCGACAAGAGAATCAAGTGAAGAAATTGTCACTGTAATATTACTCCGAGCGGCCGCGCGAAAATTGCTTGGTTGAGTATAACCGAGAACTAAAATATCTTTTTTAATTCCGGTGCGGCGAAGCGCGACGGCTTCAACAATAGAATCAACACCGAGCCAATCAACACCGAGCTTGACCATTTGCTTGGAGAAACCGATCAGGCCGTGGCCATAGGCATTCGACTTCACCACCGCCATCAATTTCACTGGCAGGCCAATCCCTAAACTTTTCGGCCGGGCGAGCAGTCTCCGGAACGCCCGATAATTGCGCGCGAGCGCTTGGGTGTCCACTTCAATCCAAGTGCGCAAATTATCTTTTGACCTCATATGCGGACAGCGAGAATCGGACTCGCCTCTGCTGCTTGGAAGGCAGCCGTATTACCGATATACTATGTCCGCGAAACACAGTTCTAATGCTAGCAGAAGTGATAAGCAAGAGCGAGAGACAAAAAAAAATGCCCCGTTCAAAACCTGACGGTTCTCAACGAGGCAAAAACACGAGGCACTAACAACAAAAGTACGAGATCAAGCATCGGAGGTTTCTGTCTCAACTGGTATTTGATATTCAGCCCCCATCCAATACTGTGGACCACGCCGCAGAGGGTCTTTCACCTCTTCGCTCATGCAACAAGGCTTTTCCCCCCCTCCACTCTTAATGGATTTGATCCGCCGAGCCAGCTCTTTCGCCTCATCCGACTTTTCCAATACTTCAGCTTCCACATCTTCCATAGCTTGTTCTAACAGGCGGATGTTTTTGGCAAGATTTTTACTTCTCTTCTTGCCCACGGGACACCTCCTTTCTGTCTCTGTCCCAAAGTTTGTTGAAAAGATCAAAACCCATCATCTTCCACCGACCTTAAGATATCACAGTAAAATAAAGACGTCAACAAGTGGGCTCGATGGGATAAGTTGGATCCTTCATTGTCCGCAACAGCGCCGGCCAAATCCGCTTGCAGTTTTCGATTGGTTTCGACCCCTGTTTACAAAGCGGACAATTCCCTGTTTTCCATTCGCCGTAATGGACACCGAGCTTTGACAAACTGATCACTGGAACAAGCTCTCTCGATTTAAGTTCCGGCGGAAAATCGCTACAACGAGTTAGAAACGCTCCGACAAAATCTAAAGGGGTAGCTCCGGAATTATTCTGGAGAACTGCCTCAATCCCTCGTTGCAGAGTCGCCCCCGTTGTCGTCATCTCTTCGATAACAAGGAAGCTCTCGCCGAACGGTATACTGAAACGACAAGTGAGTTTTTTGTTGTCGCCACCAACTTTCTCGGTGAAAGCAATCCGCCTGGCTCCCAACATTGGAGCGACCACGGTAGCAAAAGTGATTCCCGCCATCGGTGAACCGATGACCCAATCTATTTCTATGTCCCCCAACTTCTCCTTCAATTTCTTGGCCAGCGATCTCGCCGCTTGAGTGAGATTACTGACGACAGAAAGATACTGAAGTGTGTCCACGAATCCATCGGAATGTTTGCCACTTCGAAGCACCGGGTGCGGCGCGAGGAAACCTTTTTGGTATGGGTATTCCCAAACTGCTCCGCTTCTTTTCATTGTCTCCCACAAAACCGAACCCAAATCATCTGTCATTTTGTTTTCTCCTTTCGACTTTTTCTGTTTCCTAAAAATTGTCAATGTCCTAAATCAACCAAAACCGATTCTAGCGGAAACCGCTCAAAAAATCAAGCTCACGTTCGGGCTGCTGGTCCGCCAACTGGCGGAGAACCCGGTCTACATGTTTCAAAATGTTGGTCGGGGTACTCGGAATCGAACCGAGACTACAACCACCCCATGGTCGCGTACTACCACTATACTATACCCCGACCAACATTTTTAAACCCGGGGCTCGGCCATTTTATTTCACAAAACAAGGCCTCACCCGTCTCGCGACTTACGTCGCTCGACCCCCATGCACGCGCCTGTCCGCCCCTGGCGGATACTACCGGTATACTACAGCCCGTTCAAGATGAGAGTATGACACAAAGAGGCCCCGATTCGCCACTGGCGAACGGGGGCCTTTCAAAACTTTCTGGGTACCGATTACCGATGCCGGCGATGGTGTCCGCCGCCGCCGCCATGCCCGCCAATGACAATGGTACGCACCGGCCGGGCAACACGGTACGGGGTGTGGTACGAGCGGTACACCACTGGTCGGTAATATGAGCTGCACACAATTGGTCTCTCATACACAATGGGAGAACCGTAGTAGACAGGAGCCGGTTCGTAATAAACCCTCTCCGGATAGTACGGATACGCCGGGTAGGTGTTGACCGTGATCGGCGCCAAGACTAGCCGCTCCGGTTGCGTCATCACCGTCTTGCCGTTCACGTCCGTCGCGTACTGCGCCGGCATAACCATGCAACTGCTTGCCCCCAACAACACCATCATCAAACCTGCAAACAAAATCCTCATCTCAATCTCCAATCCGGGCCTTTTTGACCCTGTTTGTGTTTGTCCCCAGAAAATCAAAGATCACCTTACTGTTTTTATTATACACCCGCCACATTTATTTGTCAATAGACAAAATGTGTTCTGCCATATGACTTTTCTACATCTGATTGGTCGGGGCACTCGGATTTGAACCGGGACTAAATCCTCCCAAAGGACTCGTGCTACCGTTACACTATGCCCCGTTGCTAGAGAATAATATCCTCAAGGTGATCAACTTTCAACACTTTCCCCTCTTTATTCAAATATACCGCCAGAGAATCGACTTGCCAATCACGATCTTCGCCAATTCTCCGTTCAAGCAGATAAGTCTCAATCGTCCGCGCGAGACGTTGCCGCTTCCACGGGTGGATGTTGTCTTCGGGTGAATAAGCGTCGCCTTCCTCTTCGGGAACAGTTTCTCGGGACACTGTTTTAACCTCGATGAAATGCAGAATGTCATTTTTATCGGCCACAATGTCTATTTCTCCCCATTTCTTCCAATAATTACGTTCAATGACCGTGTAAAAGTGTTTTTTAAGAAACACTTCCGCCGCATTTTCGCCCGCTTTTCCCGTATTTTGTTTATCGGTTTGACTCACGTATTGGACAAAAATTTATTGTCTCTTATACACAGTATCCACAAGTTTATCCACAGTTATCAACGTAACTTGCTATGTTTTTAAAGGATATAAAAGACTTTGGCCTTAAGACTATGCCGATGCGGGTAGGGAGAATCGAACTCCCGTCTCATCCTTGGCAAGGACGTGTTCTACCACTAAACCATACCCGCAATGCCCCCGGAGGGATTCGAACCCCCAATAACGGTTCCGAAGACCGTCGTGATATCCATTTCACCACGAGGGCCAATTTCTCTTTATTCAGTCTAGCAAACCAATTCGATTAGTGAAAGTCGGATATTTCCGTTAAAATAAACTAATGGCCATTGAATTAACCATCCCCAACGCGATTTCACGTATAACAAACACACTCGCACAAGCAAACTTTTCCGCCTATTTGGTTGGTGGCTGTGTTCGCGATTTGTTGATGGGTAAAGTCCCCAAAGACTGGGATGTGGCCACTGATGCTAAACCGGAACAAATTACCAGCCTTTTCCCAAAAACCTTCTACGAGAACGCTTATGGCACCGTAACGGTCGTTAATGATAATGAAACAGACATAAGTCTGCGAAACATCGAGGTGACACCGTTTCGAGAAGAAGCAAAATATTCCGACAAACGACACCCAGACAAAGTAACTTTCAGTAAAACAATTGAGGAAGATATCGGTCGGCGAGATTTCACGATTAACGCTCTGGCCTATGAATCATCAAAAAGACAAATAATTGACCTATACAACGGACAGGCGGATATAAAGGACAAGGTTGTCCGGGCCGTAGGCCAGGCCGATGACCGATTTGACGAAGATCCGTTGAGAATCATGCGTGGAGTTCGATTGGCATCCGAGCTTGGTTTCATGATTAACAAGGAGACCATAGAAGCGATGCAAAGAAAGGCTGATTTGCTTAGTTCCATTGCCAAAGAGCGAATCCGTGATGAATTTAGCCGAATTATTTTGTCCGACAATTTAATGACGGGGATTGTTATTCTTCACAAAATTGGGGCTTTGAAGCAATTTCTGCCTGAATTGGAAGAAGGGGTTCACATGAAACAGAACGGCGATCATATTTATGATGTTTGGGAACATACACTTAGGGTGGCCCAACATGCGGCTGATAGAGATTGGCCGTTTCACGTGAGACTTGCAGCCCTTTTCCATGATATTGGTAAACCCAGAACCCGGGAATGGGGTAAGGAGAAGAACGACTGGACCTTTTATGGTCATGATGTAGTTGGGGGGAAAATGGTGACGAAGATTATGGAACGACTCAAATTCCCCAAACAACTATCTCTAACAGTCGAAAAACTAGTTAGATATCACATGTTTTTCAGTGATATTGAAAAAATTACTCTTTCGGCTGTTCGGAGAATTATCCGAAATGTTTCCCGTGAAAACGTTTGGGATTTGATGCATGTTCGAAACTGCGACCGGATTGGTATGGGTCGGCCCAAAGAAAGTCCCTACCGCCTTAGAAAATATGAATCAATGATTGAGGAGGCTCTGCGATCGCCGACTTCAGTGGGAATGCTGAAAATTAAAGGGGAAGATGTTTTACGTGAAACTAGTCTAACTCCCGGGCCTAAAATTGGCCACATTCTTCATGCCTTACTCGAAGAAGTGCTTGAAAAACCTGAATTGAATGAAGAAAGTTACCTAAGAAAAAGGATTAGGGAACTAGCCAAACTGGATGATTCGGACCTAGAAAAATTAGGGAGGGAGGGGAAAGACAGAAAATTGGAAAAAGAAGGAGAAGAACTCAAAAAAATTAGAGATAAATACTCGGTTCGATAAGAAAACAAAACCACCCGTTATATGGGGTGGCGCGGAGCACAGAACTTGTGTTTACTGTTATACAGACAGAGAACTTACTAGCGGTCACTGATCTGTGTCCTTGATGAGACCAAATCATACCTGCCCGAATTATATTATAGGACAGTCTATAGGACAAACCCAAAACTGTGGATAACTCGGAAAATAAAGAAGCAACGATAACCGGTCTAGCGATTACTGGCAGTTTCAGCGGTTTTGGAATAATCAGCGAGGTCTAGAACGGTGGAAGCGCTGGTGCACCGAGCGGAGTTCGCGGTCGGTGATGTGGGTATAAATTTGGGTCGTGGAGATATTGGCGTGACCGAGCAAGAGTTGCACGGCCCGCAAATCGGCGCCATTGCGCAAGAGATCAGTGGCAAAACTATGGCGGAGAGTGTGGGGAGTCACCGATTTCATAATGCCCGAGGCAATCGCGTAACGTTTGATAATCCGTTCGATGCTTCGCGGTGTCAGGCGCGTTTCCCGTTGACTAATAAATAATGACTCGGCCATGTCTTCTCGCTTATCCAGCCATATTTTCAGGGCTTCTTTCGCCTGCGGCGAAAGGAAAACTACTCGTGTTTTGCCGCCCTTGCCACGGACACTAAACTCATCGCTCTCGAGATTAACACTCTCGCGATCCAGATTGCACAATTCTGAAATACGCAAACCGGTCGAGAAGAGCAATTCGAAAATCGCCCGATCGCGCTGGCCGATCTCCGTTGACTGATCGGGCGCCTTGAGTAAGCGCTCCAACTCTTCCGGCGTAATCAGGTTTAGTTCTCGGGCTGATAATTTAGCCAACTCAATGCTTGAGGGGGGAAGGACCTCCAGCCCGCGACGGCCCAGATATTTGAGGAAGGTGCGCAAAGCAATCAAGTGATAATTCTGGGTGTTTTTTTTGATTGTTTCGCCTGGTGCCGCGGGTTGGCGATTCAACCACAAGCGATAACGGCGAACCAGTTCGGCGTCAATGTCTTCCACTTGCATCGCGTTGGCGGCAAATTTGAAAAAGCGTGTCAGATAACGATCGTAAGCGGCGACGGTTTTAAGACTCCGCCCATGCTCGATTTCGAGATATTCCAAAAACTGTTTTCGCCATTCACTGGTTGAGATCATACCTTTTATTGTAGCATCTGCCCCACCAAAAACATTTTCCGACATCCACTCATGTCAAGGTCTCCACTCATGTCAAGGTCGAACCTTGACATTAACAAATAAAAGGAAGATTGACAAAATGAAATGATAGGTTCAGGGTTAAATAAGGTTTGGCGGAAAGTGAGAAAACTGGAAACTTTGGTCTTTGATTTGGAAAGAAAGAGAGGAAACAATGTTAGAAGACACGGCTAACACGCAAAGTGGTCCAGCGGCCGTGAATGATCGTTTTATCGCCGAAGCGGCGAAGGATGGAGATTTTTGGGGAGATAACGGGGCTCTCGCTTGGGAAAAAACGAGACTGTACGAAACTGAAACCCAGTACGAAAAAGATCGTCGCAACAAGACGGGGGACATGATCGAAACCCTTAGCAAGGCCTCGAAGACTTATTGTCTAGCGGCGCTATACGCGGCCGATCAGTTAAATTTGTGTCGTCCCAAAGAACTGAAGAAGAAATTGCGGTGGTTGACGAGAAAGTACTGGTGCCTGATTGTAGCTCGTTGGCTAGCCCACAAAGTAGGAGTGCTCTCCGGGTCAGACAAAAACATGACGGCCGACCAGCTAGGGATTCGAGCCGATGTCTTGTATTTATGGAGACGTTATTACTCCGCCGGGGACTGCCTCGAGGTGGCCCTCTTGCGAAACGGCCTGCCACCAGACACACGAGTTGAGCTTCTGGCCCAGATGGCTAAAGTGACTTGGCGGCAAAATGGAAAGATACCAGAACAGATTTTCGTTGACGTCGAAAGAATAATTTTGGACAACGAGGTGTCGCCTCGCGTCATCGTCCGTTTCTTGAGAACGAAAGCGAAAATTTTGGAGAAGGCCGGAGCGCCGAGCCACCTGACTAATCAAACGGCCATCCGCGCCGCCCAGATTGCCACCCAACACAATTTGCCGAAAGAGGTTGGCGATTGGGGTCACCGAGCAAGAGTGTAGTTAACCAACGGCAGTAATGGCGAGGATAGTCCTTGACATTGACAATGGAATCGAAGTTGCCAAAAATGAACAAGAGGTTGAAGCCGTGATCGTTGGTTTGTAAGCAACAAGGGGGGCAGCATTGCCCAGCGCACGACCTTCGGGTACGTGCGCTTTTTTATACCCTTGCCTCGGCTAATCAGATTTGCTATCATTAAACTATGTTGTCAACTAAGAAGAAAAAGAAACTGATCAGCGCGAGCCGGATCCATGAGAAGGACACTGGCTCTTCGGCCGTGCAAGTGTCGCTCTTGACCGAGCAAATTAATCAGCTCGCCAAACATTTGAAGACGCACCAGAAGGACGAACACTCCCGCCGCGGACTGCTCAAGATGGTTTCTAAACGCCGCACTCATCTGAAATATTTAGCCAAACAAAAACATTAATTTATGGCCGTGACGAAACATAAAGGGCAGCGGGTCGGGGTCTTCATTGATACCCAGAATCTCTACCACTGCGCCAAGAATCTCTACCACGCCCGCGTCAACTTCGGGGCAATTATGAAGGACGCCGTCGCCGGCCGAACCCTCGTCCGGGCCATGGCCTATGTGGTCACCACCGAGTCCGGCGAGGAACGCAATTTCCTCGAAGCCCTCGGCAAAATCGGAATCGAGATTATCACCAAGGATCTCCAAATTTTCGGCGGGGGAGCGAAGAAGGCGGATTGGGATGTCGGCCTCGCGATTGACGCCGTCAAACTCGCCCCGCGGCTCGATGCCGTGGTCATTGTCTCGGGGGACGGCGATTTCTGCCCGCTTGTTGATTATCTAAAAACTCACAATGGCAACCAGGTAGAAGTGATCTCTTTTGGTAAAAGCACTTCCGGCAAGCTCCGGGAGATGGCCGACGACTTCCTTGATCTCGGCGATAATCCGCGCAAATATCTCTTGGGCTACGGCGGTGGCAAACGAGGGGGAGCGGGATCAAGCAACAATAACAACAGCGCGCCGGTTCCGGCTTCGCCCGCGGCTCAATAAAATAGGGTTTGTCCTGGTTTTGTTTTATACTGGATAGACGATGGACACCGATAAAACAAAGGAAGCGTCTGAAACTCCTAAGGAAACGCCCGAAGTACTCTTCGAGCGCAAGCGGCGAGAAGCGCGAGCGGCGATGGAAGGGCCGGAATGGACGGAGAAGCGCGAGCGCAACGAGCGCGAGAAGGAAAGTCATGGTGAGCAAATCGCCCTTGACCGGCAATTAGCCGAAATCGCCACGCAAAAGGAGAAATTGGAACTTGATTGGATCGCCCTTGATGATCAGCGGAAGATTATCCGCGCCGCGCTCGCCCCGATTTTGGAGCGGGAGAAAACCGCCGAGGAAGAAGAAGCTCGCCTCGAGATCGAGGAAGCGAAAACCGGCTTGCCCCAGCCAAGACAAGAGATTGAGAAAACACGCTGGGCGGCCCAGGACAAACGCCGGTCGGCCGAGCAGGAGAAGTGGGGGTGGCAAGAAAAATTATTCAAGATTGAGCAGGCGATTGAGAACAACACCCAGAAGTATCGGGGGCTCCTTGATCAGGAAGATACGGCGCAGACTAAACTGAACGCGCTCCAAGCTCAAAGCGGGAACGTGTAAAATATTCCATGCCCGAACCGGACTTAACCACGCGGCGCGAAGAAGCTCGGCGAGCCATGGAGGGCGATGAGCGCCGGCAGGCGCGGGAAATTCGCAAACAAGCAATCGGCAAACGTCGAATCGACGCTCGCCTCGCCATGGAGAGCCCGACGCATCGGGCCAAACGCGAGGCGCGGGAACGCGCCGAGCGGGAAGTGACCGGCGCGG
>Ga0209541_10003477_pt1 | contig 28901 bp, 26 predicted proteins | sample RifCSPlowO2_01_FD_184027 | JGI IMG/M metagenome (GOLD analysis project Ga0209541, IMG submission 184027) | Groundwater microbial communities from Rifle, Colorado - Rifle CSP2_plank lowO2_0.1 (SPAdes) (version 2) | ecosystem: Environmental > Aquatic > Deep subsurface > Groundwater | place... | reverse complement strand
GGAATAAGCCGGCGGGGTTTGTGCAATCTCACCAACAAACTTTTTTAAAACGGCAACAACTTCCTCTCGTGTCGGTCGCTCCCCCGAGGTCGAACCTCGGGGGGTGAGCTTTCCGGTTATATCTCCAGTATCTGAACTAGCCCCCAGGCGCAAGGTGGCAATATAGGTTTTGTCTTTTTTCAAGAACTGACCCAACTGCTTGGTGTATTCACGTCCCACGGCAATAATCAAAACCCCCTCCGCAAACGGGTCTAAAGTACCAGCATGACCAACCCGTTTCTCGCCCGACAGTTTGCGCACCAAATCCACCATATCATGCGAGGTTGGTCCGGGCGGTTTATAAATATTATATATTCCGTGTGCTAGTTTCATTTGACTAAGTATGTTGGCTTTGTGATTGCGATCTGGTCCCGCCTCTTGCTACCGTGAGTCGCTCGCTCCTGCGGCTCGCGCTCACTGCTCTCTCGGAGCGCAACCCCGCCCTAAGGGCGGGGACCAAGCTTGCATCTCCCCCGACAGCTAGCCGAGGCAAGACCAGATCGCTATCACACATTCTTTTTTAGCTCTCTGATCTCATCACGCAAAGCAATCGCTGTCTCAAAATTCAAACGCTTAATTTCTTTTTCGATACGCTTTTCTAGCTCTTTAATCTTGGTGGTCGGGCTAAGCGTTTCGGGTAAGTGTGACCAAGCCGACTTGCTGTTGGCCTTGGCTTTTAACGAATCCAGCAAACTACCATCGTTAATACTTTTGCTGATACCAATCGGAGTGATCTTGTGTTTGGTGTTGTGCTTTTCCTGAACGGTACGGCGACGCTTGGTTTCCGCAATCGCTGATTTCATGGATTTGGTTTCTTTGTCAGCGTACATAATAACGTGGCCACGTAAGTGACGAGCGGCCCGACCCATGGTTTGAATTAGAGTGGTGGCGTTACGCAAAAAACCCTCTTTGTCGGCATCAAGAATGGCAATCAGTGAAACTTCCGGTAAATCTAAGCCTTCGCGTAGTAAGTTTACCCCGACGATGACGTCGTATTTACCGATGCGCAAGTCACGCAAAATCTCCACGCGCTGAAGAGTTTTAATTTCCGAATGAAGATAATTAACTTTGATGCCCTGAGCAGATAAATATTCGGCCATGTCCTCCGCCATGCGCTTGGTAATAGTGGTCACTAATACCCGTTGGTTTTGGGCAACGCGATTTTTAATTTCACCAATCAAGTGTTCAACCTGTTTTTCAGTTTTGACAATCTCAATCGTGGGGTCAAGCAAACCGGTCGGGCGGACCAACTGTTCCACCAAGCCTTTTTTGCCGGATTTTTTTAGTTCGTACTCGTTGGGAGTGGCGGAAACATAAATCGTTTGTTTGATACGCTTGTTAAATTCAGGGAAACGCAGGGGGCGGTTATCTAAAGCCGAAGGCAAACGAAAGCCATGTTTAACCAAAGTTGACTTGCGTGAAGAGTCGCCGCTATACATGCCACGCAGTTGCGGAATGGTCATGTGTGATTCGTCGACGATCGTCAAAAAATCTGGCTTGGTGCCAAAAAAATCAATCAAAGTATAAGGGGCCTCACCGGGTTGGCGAAATTCTAAATGACGTGAGTAGTTTTCAATGCCATAACAATAATCTGTCTGACGAATCATGGCGATATCAAATTCCGTGCGATCGCGTAAGCGGGCGGCCTCTTCGACCATGCCCTTCTGGCGGAGCCACAAAGTTTGTTTGTCCATTTCGGCACGAATATTCTGCAAGGCGATGCCCATTTTAGACTGATCACTTACCCAGTATTTAGCCGGGAAGATTCTGCTTTGTACCACGGTGGTAAATTCTAAATCAGAAAAATCCTTATTCTCCAGGTCCAGATTCCTCGCTACTTTAATTTTTTGAATTTTGTTATTGGCGATGCGAATTTTGATCAGCTCATCGCCGGTGGAAGGAATAATCTCAAACTCCTCTGGGGTGTGACGAAACTTCCCGCGATCCATTTCAATGTCCGGGGCATATTGTAGGCGCAACAGATTGGCATGCAACTCGCTCGGAGTAATTTTCTGCCCTTGAAAAATTTCCATACTCATTTTGCCATATTCTTCCGGTGAGCCGAGGTTGTAGATACAGGAGGCGGAGGCGACAATAATTACATCATCGCGGGAAAGCAGAGCTTGCGTGGCGGCGTGGCGCAAGCGATCAATCTCTTGGTTGATCTTAGCATCCTTTTCAATGTAGGTGTGGCTAGTGGGCAGGTAGGCCTCCGGTTGGTAGTAGTCGTAATAACTAACAAAATAGTGCACGGAGTTATGCGGGAAAAATTCTTTAAACTCTTGATAAAGTTGGGCGGCCAAGGTTTTATTGTGTGAAATAATCAGCGTCGGTTTTTTAACCTCGTTAATAACACTAGCGATGGTAAAAGTTTTACCCGAGCCAGTTACACCTAATAGGGTCTGGGCATTGAGACCAGTTTTTAATCCTTTGGTTAATTTGGTGATCGCCTGCGCCTGATCACCCGCGGGGGAGAATTTGGATTTGAGGTTAAACATTGAAGTAGTGACTAAATCTAAATGACTAATGACTATTCAAATCCTAATGACAAAATCATAATTTGGTATTTGGATTTAGTCATTGGTTAGTCATTTAGCATTAGCCATTTGTCATTAAATTTCCTATACTTACCTCATGATCTCCTATATTTCTGGCACAGTCGTAGCAGTGTCACCAAAACGCCTAATTATTGAGGCTAATGGGGTGGGCTATAGCGTGGTCTTGCCCACAAAAATTCATACTACTTTAGCAAAAATTGGCACCACAGTCAAGTTGTTTGTTTACTCCCATTTTAGCGATCGTGAGGGGGTTTTTAACCACTATGCTTTTATCAAACCGGAGGAGTTAGCATTTTTTGAGCTGTTGCTAACGGTTTCGGGGGTGGGGCCAAAATCGGCGCAGGAGATATTGTCGGAGGTAGATTTAGCCACCTTGCAGTTGGCGATTCTGAAAGGTGATGCGGAATATTTGCGCAAAGTAGCGGGCACTGGTCCAAAAACCAGTCAACGGATAATTTTGGAGCTGAAGAATAAGATGCTAACCACGGATTTAGGTGTTAGCCAGGATCGTGACTTTGCTTCCGAGGGCGAGGCGATTGATGCCTTGGTGGCGCTGGGCTATTCGGCTTATCAGGCCAAGGAAGTATTGAAAGATGTTTCGCAAGATGCCAAAACTTCGGAAGATAAAATTCGAGCGGCTTTACAAATCTTGGCAAAACAAAAAAGATGAGCCAATCATTTTTACAAACTAATACCTGGGCGGAGTTTCAACGAACTTTAGGGCACCAGGTTTTTAATTATGACGAGAATAATATCAAGGCGTTGATTGTGCGACGCGATATTCCGTTGCGTAAAAACTATTTATATATTTCCCATGGGCCGGAGATTGATTTTAATGCGTTAACCGGCGGAAGCGACAATGCCGTGCGGAATTTTGTGCGGGCGATGCGTCAGTTGGCAAAAAAAGAAAAGGCCGTCTTTGTACAAGCAGAACCACTATTTGATAGTGTGGCGCAAGTACTTGTACGCCAAGGATTTAGACCGACGCAGAAAAAACTTCAGCCCGCCAAAACAGTGGTAAATGACCTAACCAAAGATGAAACAGAAATCTTGGCTGGTTTTAGTCACGGCACCCGCTACAGTCTACGGGTGGCCCAGAAAAACAATCTTACCGTGCGTGAGAGCGATGAGTTAGAGGTTTTTCTACAATTACTAGATAAAACTTCTCAGCGCCAAAAATTTGGTACCCATCCGCGCGAGTATTATGAAAAGTTTTTTGAATTCTTTTCTGACCATGCCGAAATGCCGGTAAAACTATTTGTGGCCGAGCTAGATGGGGCGCCGTTAGCGGCGGCACTGGTGCTAGTTTGGCAGGGCACTGGTTATTATTTGCATGGTGCTTCGGATTACAGTCGTAAAGATTTACGCGCACCCAGTTTATTGCATTGGGAAATCATGCGCCAACTCAAAGCCGAAGACGTAAATAATTATGACTGGTGGGGGATTGATTCCAAACTCTGGCCCGGAGTAACTGAATTCAAGCTCGGCTGGGGCGGGCAGGTAGTGGAACGTCCCGGCGCCTTTGTTTTTCCAGTGCGCTGGTTTTGGTACGAGCTGTACAAACTATTAAAAAGGTAGTTATAATCACTTTGTGCTGAAAGAAAACAAACCATTAGAGCAGTTATTGAGTTTGGGGCGGAAAATCATCCCGCATTGGGTGTTTAGGGCGAGCCAGCCAGTTTATCACTGGCTCTTGGCTTGGGCGGGGGCGATTGTTTATCGCTTTCCTTCACGCGGAATGAAGATTATTGGGGTGACTGGTACCAAGGGTAAATCTACCACCACTTTTTTGATTGCCAAAATTTTAGAAGAAGCCGGTGAACCAGTAGCGGCGATTGGTTCGTTGGGTTATAAAATTCGCGAAAAGGAGTGGCCGAACACTTTGAAAATGACCATGCCCGGGCGGATGCGTTTGCAACACTTTTTACACCAGGCAAAAAGCGCGGGTTGTAAGTATGTCGTGCTGGAGGTAACCTCCGAGGGGATTAAACAAAAGCGTCACTTGGGAATTAAATTTGACTGCGCGGTTTTAACTACCATTCATCGTGAGCATATTGAGAACCATGGCAGTTATGAAAAATATATTCAGGCCAAGGAGCAGTTATTTAAGAAAACCAACCAGACCCACATTTTAAACGCGGACGATCCGTTATTCGAGCGTTTTCAAAAAATGCCTTCGCAAAAGACCATTTTATACACGGCGCAGGATTGGGAGCGATTGGGGCTGAAAACTGAATTACCGGGTGATTTTAACAAGTACAATATTTTAGCGGCGGCTAGTGTGGCGGAAAACTATCGGGTGGAGCCGGAGGTAATTCGTCGAGCGATTGCCAAGATTAATACTATTCCCGGGCGAATGGAGTTTATCTGGTCCGAGCAGGGATTTTGGGTAGTGGTAGATTACGCGCATACGCCAGACTCGTTGATTTTAGTTTACGACTATTTGAAACGCCAACTGAAGCGGGGTGGGCGACTAATTGCAATTTTGGGGGCGGCGGGGGGTGGGCGTGACAAGTGGAAACGCCCCGAGTTTGGCAAAATCGCCGCGCATTATTGTGATGAAATTATTCTGACCAACGAAGATCCGTATGACGAAGACCCAGTTCAAATTTTAGCGGAAGTAAAATCGGGAATTTCCAATTCTCAATCCCACGGTTCACTCGGGATAAGTTTTCCAATTTCCAATTTGTTTGAAATCATAGATCGCAAGGAGGCGATGCGGTATGCGTTGACAAAAGCGAAAAAAGGCGATATTGTCGTAATTACCGGCAAGGGCGCTGAAACCTCAATGGCGCTCGCCAACGGCCAGAAAATTCCCTGGTCGGATAAAGAAATGGTCCTCAGTTTACTCAAGTAGTTTTTGCTTAAACTATTGGCAGTGTGCTAAGATCAAGCCATGGCTAGTCTAAAAGAACGATTAGCGGAACGGGCCGACGGTGCGGAGCCCAGCGGTTTGGGCTGGCTTTTTATTCTTTTATTTTTAATACTACTTTCAGCGGCGGTTTTATACTTCAGCCAGGGTGGCAAAAACTTGATTGGCTCTCTACCAACGCCGACTAACACCATTGCTAGTCGTCCAGCCCGCACCTACTCAGTTTATTACGATCGCGGGGTCTTTAGTCCAACTAATTTACGTATTCATGCCGGTGATACTGTGCGTTTCGAAAATGACAATACTCTGCCGATTCGAGTAGTGACTGATCCACACCCCGCGCATAATGGACTGGTGGGTTTTGACAGTGCCAGCGAAATTCGTAATAAAGAATCTTTTACTTATACCTTTAGCGCGGTGGGAATTTTTAGCTATCATAACGAGCGAAATCCCAACGAAACCGGTACAATAATAGTAAGGTAATATGAGAAATCCTCTAACCTTTCGCGTTGAGTCCTGGATCGGAGCGTTGTTGCTTTTGGGGGTGGCGGGTTTTTTCATCGCTCTAATGTTTAGCGCCCAGTCGAGTTTTAGTAGCGATCTCAATGTTGATATCTCAATGTCCACCCAAACGCAACGTAGGCATAAGACGACGGAAGCAATTGCCCAAACTGATCGGGCACTGATTGACGCCTGGATTGCCGATGGAGATATTGTGGTGCCACCAGATGTGGATGTCTACAAATTTGTGCTAAAAAATTACCCCGATAAACCATGGCGCAAGTAAAAATGACTTTTTGTGGCGGAGCCCAGTCGGTAACTGGAGCCAATTATCTGATCGAAACTGAAACCGGGCAGAAAATTTTAATTGACTGCGGATTAGCGCAAGGATCACGCTTTGCTGAGGATTTAAATTATGCCCCCTTTAGTTATGCGCCGGCAGAAATTGATACTATTATTATCACCCATGCGCATGCCGATCATTTCGGTCGTCTACCTAAACTTTATCGTGACGGTTTTCGGGGGCGAGTGCTAACTAGTAACGGTACGCGTGATGTGATGGAACAGGCCTTTCCCGATAACTGGCAACATATTGCCGAAGAGGCCAAATTCTCTGGTCACCCACCGCTTTATACCGAAGCGGATGCCACTGGCGTAATGGAGCTGGTTGAAGGGCTAGATTATTATCAAACCGTTGATCTGGGTCAGGGTAATTCAATGTCGCTACTTAATGCGGGTCATATTCTGGGTTCTAGCTTGGTACACCTGGAGATTAACGGAAAAGTTTTAGGTTTTTCGGGTGACCTGGGCAACTCCGGTTCTTTATTAATGCCGGAAAAAGATTTTATAAAAGACGCTGACTATATTACCGTTGAATCAGCGTACGGCGGACGCATTCACGAAGACAAAACCGAACGCGAGGCCAAACTGCTGGAGGCATTAATGCATGTCGTTGCGCATAAGGGCGCTTTAATGTTGCCGGTGTTTGCGGTAGAACGGGCCCAGGAGATTCTCTTTGTGATTAACAAGTTGGTCGAGAATAAGATTATTCCGGTGTTGCCGGTATTTTTTGACAGTCCGTTGGCTATCGAGATGACCAGGGTGTATCGTAAACATCAGTCTGAATTTAATCAGGCGGCACGCGATCTGATTGCCAGCGGCGATGATATTTTTAACTTTCCTGGTCTGCGTCTGACCGAAAGTGTGATGGAATCTAAGAAAATTAACGATACACCGGGTCCGAAAATTATATTGGCTGGTTCGGGTATGTCAACCGGTGGCAGAATTTTACATCATGAACGCCGTTATTTGCCTGGGCCGGATAACGCGATCGTTTTTGTGGGTTATCAGGTGGATGGTAGTTTGGGCAGAAAGATTTTGGAAGGGCAGAGACACGTGAGAATTTACAATGAATCGGTTGCGGTTGGTTGTGTAATTAAAGCCATTGGTGGTTTCTCCGGCCATGCCGATCAACCACAACTAGTAGATTGGGTGGAGAGAGCCAATGAATCCGGCAAACTCAAAAAAGTATTTTTGGTCCAGGGTGAGGACGAATCTGCCATCGCATTAAGCGAAGCTATCAAAGCTAAAATCTCGGTGGATACGGTAATCCCGAAAATGGGGGAGAGTTTTGAGTTGTAAATCGCTCTGCCCTCGGCCTTTTCTCCGCTCTGGTCCTCGCCTGCGTTCAGCCACTCAGTCGGCCAGGATTGGTATCTCCAGAATTTCAAGTAACCCGCCGCTTCTCCGGCGGGGCTTTTCTTTAAATAAAAACTCTTGTATTGAGGGAGCAGTGACTGCTTTTCGGTGCACTACCGACTGTGGATTGCCAGGTTGCGAGCTGTATAATTATGGGGCGGTAGCCCCACAGCGAGCAAATCCCACAAAGGTAAGTAAAGCAGAATTTGCGCCGGCAAATTCTGCTGGCACAAGAAAAGCTGTCTCTGCGACCGAGAGCAACCAATTGGCACTCTTGACTGTAGAGTGCCAATTGCTACAATGGTTGGGAACCCTTAACGAATAGGGCATGCGAATAGTTTCTCTTATTTAGGGTATAATATTTGTGGCATTCGTTTGTCATTTGTAGATTAGTATTAAATAATTATGATAAAAATCAACGATATTGAGATTGGCAACGAATTGCCATTAATTGCCCTGAAAAATGTGGTGCTATTTCCACGCATTGTTATTCCGCTCACGGTTCAGCGTTTAAAATCGGTAGCGGCGCTAGAATATGCGATTGCGCACAATGGTTATGTGGCCTTTGTGGCGCAGACTAACATGAAGGACGAGGCCGGCATTGAGGATTTTTATCGCATTGGCACACTAGGCCGGATTATTTCGACTAATCGCGCCAGCGATGGTTCGTTTAAAGTTGACGTGGAAGGGGTAGCGCGGGTGCGCATTGATGACTTTACCCAAGAAGAGCCGTTTTTTAAGGTACAGGCTGAACTAGCCAGACTCTCCTACCGCACCACCGTCGAGAGCGAGGCGCTGATTCGTGCCACCATTGATGAGTTTAAAAAAGTTAGTGAAGCCAAAATGATGCCTTCAATTTTGCCGTCTTTAATTTTTACACTGAATCAAATTAAAGATCCCGAACAGTTAATTGACCTAGTTACGGTCAATCTTAATCTGAGTTTAGAAGATCAGCAAAATATTTTAGAAACCTTTGATATTAATATTGCCCTTAAGCAGTTAAATCTTTACCTGGCGCGCGAGTTAGAAATTATTGACGCCGAGCGCAAGGTAGTCAAAGAAACCAAAAAACAGTTAGGCAAGATGCAAAAGGAAATCTTTTTGCGTGAGCAGATGAAAAGTATTGAGAAAGAGCTAGGCATGGATGGTGAACAAGGTGAGTATGATCAGTTGCGTCAGAAAATCAAAAAGGCCGGCATGCCAGAGGAGACGCAAAAGAAGGCATTAAAGGAGTTAGATCGTCTGGAAAAAATGCCAATGTTTAGCCCAGAGGTATCATATCTGCGCACTTATCTGGATTGGTTAATCGAACTGCCCTGGTCAAATAAGAGTCCCGATAAAATTGACATGAAAAAGGCCGAGAACGTACTCGAGGCCGAACATCATGGTTTACAAAAAACCAAAGAACGCATTCTGGAACACTTAGCAGTACAGAAAAAAGTCGGCAAAGTACGGGGCCCGATTCTATGTTTCTTTGGTCCACCCGGTACGGGTAAAACTTCTATTGGCCGATCCATCGCCAGTGCGCTTGGCCGTAAGTTTATTAGGGTTTCCTTTGGTGGCTTGCGCGATGAGGCGGAGATTCGTGGCCATCGGCGTACTTACGTTGGCGCTTTGCCCGGACGCATTATTCAAGGCATCCACACCTCTGGTACCAGAAATCCGGTCTTTATGTTAGATGAAATTGATAAAATTGGTCAAGATTTTCGGGGTGATCCATCAGCGGCACTGTTAGAAGCACTCGATCCAGAACAAAACTTTTCTTTTTCCGATAATTACTTGGAGGTGCCATTTGATTTATCGGATGTGTTATTTATCGCCACCGCTAACATGTTGGACACGATTCCACCGGCTTTGCGTGATCGTTTAGAAATTATCGAGTTTCCGGGTTATACCGAGGACGAAAAATTGGCAATTGCGAAAAAGTTTTTGATGCCGAAGTTGGCCAAACAGCACGGCTTAGCCAATAGCACCGTTAGTATTTCTGACGGCATCTTCCGAGACATCATTCAACAGCATACCCGTGAAGCCGGGGTGCGCGAATTAGAGCGCAAACTCTCAACTATTTTCCGTAAGATTACTCGTAAAGTGGTGGAAAGCGGAAAATCGGACAAGACTAAAATTAAACTAACTGAGCAGTTGTTACACAAGTTTTTAGGCTCGGCGCGCTATACCCATCAAGTCACGGAGAAAAAAGACGAGATTGGTGTGGCGACTGGCCTAGTCTGGACACCAGTGGGCGGGGAGATTCTCTCAATTGAGGCTACTAAAATGGATGGGCGTGGGCGTTTAGTTTTAACTGGCCACTTGGGTAACGTGATGCGTGAGTCAATCCAGGCGGCCTTGAGCTATGTACGCGCTAACGCAGTGAAGCTGGGAATTAAAGAAGATTTCTATAAATCCGATATTCATGTACATGTCCCGTCAGGCGGAATTCCAAAAGATGGGCCATCAGCTGGTGTCGGTATGATTACAGCGATCGTTTCGCTTTTAACCAAACGACCAGTGCGCAAAGAGGTAGCGATGACCGGGGAAATTACTTTACGCGGCAAGGTGCTGGAAATCGGCGGGATCAAAGAAAAAATCTTAGCGGCGCATCGGGCTGGAGTGAAGACTATTGTATTGCCAGCGGAAAATAAAAAAGATTTGGAAGATTTACCACCAAAAGTCCGCCAAGCGATTAAATTTGTACTGGCGAAAAACATTGACGAAGTACTGGCAGTCGCTCTAAAATAGAGAGTGGTGAACAAAACCAAGCTCTCTGCTATAGCCGCCCTGGTGGGCGGCACCATTGGGGTAGGCATCTTTGGCTTACCGTTGGTATTTGTTAAGGCTGGTTGGCTGTTGGCATTAATTTATCTGGTGGTGCTAACAGCAATTACCTTGGCTCTCAATCTCGCCTATGGCGAGATTGTTTTGCGTACTAAACGCGCCCATCACCTAATTGGCTACGCCACAGTCTATTTGGGTCAGTGGGCGCGTTGGTTAATGTTGTTTACCATTACACTCGGATTTTACTCTGCTTTGTTGGCCTACATTATCGTGGGCGGAGATTTTCTTTCTAATATATCTGGATTGTGGGCAACTGCTTGGTCACCGGAATTGGCTAGTTTTATTTTTTTTGTGGTGGGGGCACTGATCGTAGCGGGGGGCATAAAAGTGTTGGCTCGGGTTGATCTAATCATGGCCACTTTTTACTTGATTGCGATTGGTGTTTTAGCTTTTTGGAGTGCGCCCCATATGCAGTTGGTTAATTTCACTACCAATGTTTGGCACTGGCACTATTGGTTCTTGCCTTATGGAACAATTCTCTTTGCGATTACTGGTTTGTCTGGAGTTGTGGTGCAGCATGAAATCTTGGAGGGGAAGGACCATTTCTTTAAAAAAGCCATCATCTGGGGATCGTTAATTCCACCAGTGCTTTACCTAATTTTTTCTTTGGTTTTATTGGGAGTAGTGGGCGACCGCATTACGCCTGAGGCAATCGATAGTTTGTTGCCATGGTTGGGAAATAAGGCGATTATCTTGGGATCAATTTTTGGGTTGCTGGCAGTCTTTACCTCCTTTATTAACTTGAGCACGGTGATGCAGGAGGTTTTCATGTTTGATTTCAAGGTGCCACGTTTTGTGGCCTGGTTGTTGGCTTTAATGCCACCCTATCTATTTTTCCTCTGGCAGGTGCGTGATTATATTAAAGTAATTGGCTTCTCGGGCGGAGTAGCTTTTAGTATTGAGCTAATAATTTTAATTCTGGTTTATCATAAGGTTAAAAAACAGGGACATCGCATGCCAGAGTACTCACTGCATCTGCCCGTGCTGCTTTGGTATCTGATTGGTCTGGTGGCGCTTAGCGGATTGATCTACACCCTCTTTAATTATGGAGTGGTATAGAGATAAGCAATGGAAAATGGCTAATGTCAAATGACTAACCAATGACAAAGTTCGAAATCTAAATTAAAATTTTGTTATTAGGATTTGAATAGTCATTAGTCATTTGAGCTTAGTCATTATGAATAAAAAAATTGAGCAGTTCCTGTTTTACCTTCTCCTCTTCTGTCTGCCACTGCAGACCCGTTTGTTAATTTATGCCCCTAACGGTGATTTTGTCGAGTGGTCATCAGTTTTTTTCTACCTGACCGATGGATTAATTTTATTATTGTTAGCTAGCTGGGCGGTGGGCTATTGTTTGGGTCAGCGTATGGAGAAATTTAAATTTTCTTTTGTCGACTATTGTTTGGGAGTGTTTTTGGTTTTTGCCGGGCTATCGGTTTGTGTGGCAGTAGACAAGACGTTAGCGGTTTACCATTGGTTAAGGTTGTTGGAGTTAGGTGGGTTATTTTATTTTGTAAAAGTTAATTGGCAAAAAATCAACTGGCTGATGGCGGGGTTTGTAGTAGTGGCTTCTGGCTTGGTACAGTCAGTGATAGCGATTGGACAAGCTTTTATACAACATGATTTAGGGTTGCGTTGGTTGGGAGAAACGGTACTGGGCCCATATTTTAATGGGATAGCGGTAGTGCCCCTCCTGAGCGGAGCCGGAGGGCCGACTAGTGCTGGTAGCTGGCTACGCGCTTATGGCACCCTGCCACACCCTAATGTGTTAGCCATCTTTCTGGTAGGAGTGATTGCTGTTTGGTTAATGATTTATTTCTCGAAAGCCCCAGGGGAAAGCCGTGACGCGATCGCTGGATTGTTGTTAGTTTATGCCCTTCTACTCTTTGCTTTTTATTGCACTTTTTCTCGTATTATCATTGGCGGCACAACAATTTTTGCCGTGTTGGGTTGGTTGGTTTGGTGTTTTCTAAATCGGCATACCATCCACTGGCGGACGCTGTTTAAACAAAAAACTGTTTATTTTTTACTGGTTACCTTTATGGTTAGTTTGATTTGGCTGGGAGCGTTTCATCTGCCAGCTTTAGCGCGCTTAAATTTTTCTACTGACGATCAAGCGATTACCGAGCGACTTTACTACAACTCCATTGGTGGTGGCGCAGTTAGTTTGCGGCCCTGGTTGGGGGTGGGGCCGGGTAATTTCGTTAATTGGTTTATGGTTACTCAACCAGACTTGCCATTTTGGTTCTACCAGCCAATCCACAACTTTTATCTTTTGCTTGCGGCCGAGGTTGGGTTGCCGGCATTGTTGGCAATGTTATTTTTTCTCGGTAATCTGGTTTTCAGCGGCGCCGCCAAACACCCCGGCTTGAGTTTTAATTTAGCGCTACTCCTGTTTTTTCTCTTTTTGGGGTTGTTTGATCATTTTTTCTGGACCACACAGCAAGGCCAGCTAATCTATTGGCTAACTCTGGGCTATGTTGGCGGGAGAGCTAAATTATTGTAGTCTTGATAGTGACGAGACAAATTCATGGAACATTTTTTAGCCGCCATTCCACAAAACTTCTCCTATCTGGCTGACTATCGTTATGGGTTACTTTTTTTGGGTACGCTACTCGAGGGGATGAACACTATTATTCTGGCTGGTTTTCTTACCTCGATTGGTGAATTAAAATCTATTTATGTTATTCCGTTAATGATTTTAGCCCATGTGATTAATGGCTATCTTTGGTACCTGGTGGGTTACTATGGTGGGTCAAAAGTTTTAGATTTTTGGACTAGGCGCAGTGAAAAGAATTTGGTAGTAGTTAATAAGGTGCGGGAGTATTTTAAAAAATATAGTGGGCGGGCGATTATTTTCGCCAAATTTACCTTTAGCCTAGAGATTATAACGATGATACTTTCTGGGATGTTGAAGTATCCCATGCGCCTATTTTCGCGCTACAACCTAATCGGTTCAATCGGCTGGGTGTTTATGGCTTTTGGAGTGGGCTTCTTCTTTGGCAAGAGTTTTATCTTTTCCTTCCAGTTAATTAGTAGTGCCACCTGGTTCCTAATCTTCCTGCTTTTTGCGATCGGTTTAATTTATTTAATTAAGTACTTATTGAAGCGCTATTATTTGGACTATATTGATGTGCAGAGGCGCCTACGCGATATTGGTGAGCGAATCAAAAACGGCCTGGATGAGATTTTTTCGGAGGGGGAGAAGTAAAGATGGGGTGGATAACTTTTTGCCAAGGAGGGTTAAACATGCTAGAATTTGGTCTGTTTTAACCTAACCAATGAATACTATCGCAAATAAGCGTTTTACGGCTTTTAAATTAACCTTTTTGGTCGTTTCTTGTCTATTTTTTGCCATTTCTGCTCAGGCGGCTGACAGCCCACGTTATCTTATAAAATCCAAGAGCCAGTTTTTACGTAATGCCTTCAATGCTCGGCATACTTTTGATAATGGTTTTACTGCTGACCTCAACGATTGGCAGTTGCGTTTAACTAAAGTTTTGGGAGTGGAAATTGAACCAGTTAAGGTCTTCCAGATTATGCCAAGTGAGGTAGAAAAAGCCTCACCGACGGCTAGTCCGGAAACTCGCACCGAACCGTCCGAACAAATTACCTGGGGGGTAAAATATATTTATAATAGCAATGATATGACTGCCTTGACTGGTGGTAAGGAGGTTAGGGTGGCAGTATTGGATACTGGAATTGATACCACCCACCCAGATTTGCAGTCACGTATCGCGCTTTGCCGAGATTTCAGCAACGCGCGTTTTGCTTTAGTGGAGAGTAAGTGTGATGACGCTAATGGCCACGGTACGCATGTGGCTGGCATTATTGCCGCCGATGGTGGCTCTGACGGTGTCGGTATTTATGGGGTAGCGCCAGAGGCTGACCTGCTGGTGCTTAAAGTCTGCTCAGTAAGTGGCGCCTGTTTGGCTGATGATGTGGCGGCCGGTGTTGATAGCGCGGTAGAGGAAGGGGCGAACATTATTAACCTGAGTTTAGGTTCCGACAGATCTTCTGATTTAGTTAAGCAAGCAGTTCAGCGGGCGGTTGATAGCGGTGTCTTGGTGGTGGGCGCGGCCGGCAACGATGGCCCCTATTCTGATAGTATCGATTATCCCGCCACCGATAAAAATGTCATTTCCGTTGGTGCTTTTGGTTTAAATTTTGAAATGGCAGAGTGGAGTTCGCGCGGACTAAACAAAAAAACTAAGCCGGAAGTTAGAGAGGATCATGATATAGAATTTGCCGCTCCCGGAGTTAATATTGAATCCACTTGGAAGGGCGGCGGCTACGCGGTATTGTCTGGTACCTCTATGGCCGCGCCGTTTATTTCTGGCCTAGCGGCTAAAGAGTGGGAGAAGTACATTTTACTTGATCCAAAAGATATTGCTAAGAACCTGCGCTCCGATTTAGATAAAAATGCTCTCGATCTCGCGCCACTCGGCGATGATGATGCTTCGGGGTTTGGGTTTCCGAGAGTTAAGTAGGGCACTCGCCCTCTCCAATTTTCCTCCCGGTCCTCGCCTGCACTCGACTACTCAGTCAGAGCAGGATTTGTCTTCCAGCCATTTCAGGTAATCCTCCGTTTCACTCTCCGACCTCAAATGCTGGACAAATCTGCTCTTTGGAGAGAGGCTTTTTCTTGCCTACTTTCTGAACCTTGCGGGTCAAATGGTGAGAATTGAACCGCAAGGCCTCTCCAAGAACTCTAGCGAGGTATATAATCTCTGCCATTCGTAAAGGAGCTCTCTGTGCGTATAAAACCACGGCGAGGCGAAGCTGATTGTTGATAAATAAATCGGAGATGTAGTGAAAGCCTAGCAAGGCGAAACGGAAGAGGCTCGATTTTTTATCCCTGCCCGTCCGGCAGGCGGGTAAATCAGCGAGTCTCGCACAGTGAGTTTTATTGCACAGTGCGAAAGAATGGCGGGAGGTTATATACCGAGCGCTCAAATTTGTTATAATATCCCCATGGTCAATCGCGTGATTAGATTTTTGGTGGGGTATCACTTCGCGTGGTATTTTGCTTTTGGTTTAATCTCACCGATCTTCGCGGTTTTTATCCTCAAGACTATCCCAGGTAGTACTCTACAGGTGGTTGGATTATCCGCGACGGCCTATTGGGTAGCGCGTACCCTGAGCACCGTGCCGCTGTCTAAGTTTATGGACAAAACCGATGGCGAACGCGATGAGTTCTACTTTCTACTATTTGGTTCGATTATCATTTCTTCAGTCCCATTACTTTATTTATTAGTACATTCGGCCCGGCAACTTTATTTAGTAGAATTTATCCACGGCTTAGCCAACTCCATGGCAGTACCCGCTTGGAGAATTTTATTCATTGACCATCTGGACAAGGGCAAGACTGGCTATGAGTGGTCGTTTGAAGATATTGCAGTTGGGTTAGCAATTGCCCTTAGCGCCTATTTGGGGGCAGTTTTGGCGGAACATTACGGTTTTAACATCTTATTTATCGGTATTTCTATCCTTAACTTCACGGGTGTTTTCTTTCTCTTGCCCCTTTATCGTGATTCCGAAACGCTGGCTGAGATTAAACGCATTGGTAAATGGCCTTTTATTAAAGCCCGTCGAGCAGTTAGTGGTCTTACTCCGGTAGCAAAAAAAGACCCACTTCATAAATGACCGATTTCCAAAAACAAGTTTATGCCATAGTGGCAAAAATTAAATCCGGGCAAACCGCCACCTACGCCGAAATTGCTCAACAGATTGGTCGCCCACGGGCCTATCGCGCCGTCGGTAATGCGCTGAATAAGAATCCATTTATGGGTACCGTGCCTTGCCATCGAGTAATCAAGAGCAATGGAGAGATTGGCGGTTATGCGAAGGGAACCAAAGCAAAGCAGAGACTTTTGAAAAAGGAGGGGGCCAAAACAATGGCAAATGACTAATTTCTAATGACTAATCAATGACCAAATCCAAACTAAGACTTTGTCATTTTAACTTGAATTGTCATTAGTCATTTGGGCTTAGACATTAACCACTATGGCTTATCGTATCTTAATGATTGGTGGTGGTTCGGGTGGGCATGCGATGCCGCTTTTAGCGGTAGGTGAGGCATTACAAAAAACCGCGCAGGCGCAAAGTCGACCAATTGAACTTTATTTTCTGGGTGAAAAGCGCTGGTTAGAAGCGGGAACAAAAGCCCGAGGTTGGCAGTTGCGTAGTTTAGTAGCGGGTAAACTGCGTGGCTATTTTTCACCCCTAATATTTTTGGACTATCTAAAAATGTTTGCTGGTTTCTGGCAGGCGCTATGGCGGGTATTTTGGATTATGCCCGACGCGGTTTTTTCCAAAGGAGGTTATGATTCGATATTCCCCGCGCTCTGGGCCAAAATATTTTTTATTCCACTCTATATTCATGAGACCGATTCGGTTCCCGGTCGGGCCAATCGTTTGTTGAGTAAATTTGCCAAGGAGATTTTCGTGGCCTTCCCTGGCACGGCTAGTTATTTCCTGGGTAAACCAGTCGCAGTAGTGGGAAATCCGATTCGCTCTAATATTTTTCAGGCTGATCTGGCAACGGCTAGAGAATATTTTAAATTGTCATCAGATTTACCAACTGTCTTGGTCTTAGGTGGTAGCCAGGGTGCGCGCAATATTAATAATGCTATTTTGAGTGGACTGGTAGAGATTACTAAAGAGTGGCAGATAATTCATCAGGTGGGTGAAAATAATTTAACGGAAGTCAATCAAGCCGTGACGCAGATAGCCAAAGAGGGAGAAAAGACTTACGGCCCAATCGTTCAGGCTCACCATCACATTTATGGGTTTCTAAACGAAGGTGAACTGGCTCAGGCTTACGCGGTAACGGATGTGGTAATCACTCGGGGCGGCGGTGCCTTATTTGAAATCTCAGCCTTGGGTAAACCGGCGATTGTTATCCCAATTGCTGATTCTGCTAATGGGCACCAGCTTGCTAATGCTATGGAGCTAGCAAAATACGGTGCGGTAGTACTAACGGAAGACAATTTGACTACACACATCTTGTTAAGTGAACTAAAACGGGTTTATGCTGATCGGCAGGCGATTATTCAAAAGATCAAGGCCTTTGCGCTACTGGATGCGGCGGATAAGATTGCCATCAGCTTGCTTTCTGTATAGTTTTTTTTATTCTGGGCTATTTGCTAGACTACTTTCATGTGGCAAACCGTCGGCTTTGATAGAATTAAAGAGCAATTTGAGCAACTAATCAACAATAATGGATTTGGCCATGCCTATCTTTTTTCTGGCCAGGAAATGATTGGAAAAAAGACCTTAGCATTGGAATTAGCCAAACTACTAGGGGCTAACGAAGTTGCTTTTTTTGACGGTGCTCGTGGCATTACGATTGATGCGGTGCGTAGTATTAAGCGTTTCAGTAATTTGAAAGCGGCCGGCACACAACCCAAGTTAGTAATCCTAGATAATGCCCATCACTTACGTAATGATTCAGCCAACGCCTTGCTAAAGGTGCTAGAAGAACCGGCCGCTGATTCATTATTGATTTTAATCAGTGCCTATCCGAAACTTTTACCGGCAACAATTTTGTCACGTTGTCAGATAATTATGTTTTCACCACACACCCATACGCAGATTGAGAAGCACTTGCAGTCGATCGGTCTTAACCAACATCAGGCCGACTGGCTAGCCCAGTTTTCTAATGGGCAAATTGGTTGGGCGATTAGCCTGCAACAGCGCGGTGATTTAACTAAGATTCGTACCTACCTGGAGCAATTTGACCAGCTAGCGAAGGCGTCAATTGATGAACGCTTAGCTTTTGCAGAAAAGTTTTTTACTGGCAAGAAAAATGCTAGCGAAGAGGGCGAATGGTCGCCCGGTCATCAGGTGGCGGAACGCCTGCTGTACTGGCTTTTTTATCTACGCTCCCCTCTGGCAAAAAAATTAAAAATAGATAAGATTAAGGTACTGCGTGATCTGCTCAGCACCAGACAATACTTACTTAGTCCGCAGTATAATCATCGGTTAGTATTTGAGAACTTTTTACTGGGTATTTAACATATATCACTTATCATTTTCCATTGATTTACCATTGTCCCATTTGTACATTGTCTGAAAATGAGAAATGTCTAAATTAATGGTAACTGGAAAATGTTATATGTTTGACTATGGACATTAAAGCTCAACAAGGTAAATTTATTAAGGCGCTCGACCATTACCAGGCGGACATTAGCACCATTCGCACTAGTCGGGCTTCGGCTTCGATTTTAGATGAAATTGAGGTGGAGTATTACGATGCCAAGTACAAAATCAAAGAACTGGCATCAATTTCGGTGCCGGAGCCACGCACGCTGTTAATTCAACCTTGGGATAAGGGTGCCTTTGGACCAATTCAGAGTGCTATCCAGAGTAGCCAGCTCAATCTTAATCCGGTTTCCGATAACCTCGGTATCCGCCTGATCATGCCAGCCCTAACCGAAGAGCGTCGCCTGGAGTTTATTAAGTTACTCAAACAGAAGACCGAAACGGCGCGCATTGCGATTCGGCAAATTCGGGGTGAGATTTGGGACCAGGTGCAGGCGGAGGAAAAAGCCGGCACGATGCGAGAAAACGAGAAGTTTAAAGCCAAAGATGATTTACAGAAAATAGTGGACGAGTTTAACGTCAAAGTTGAAGAATTAGAAAATAAAAAAGAGCAGGAGTTGATGAACTAAGTGATTACTTTTATTATTTTCATTGTTGTCTTGGGGGTTTTGGTCCTAGTACATGAACTAGGACATTTAATTGTTGCCAAATGGTGTGGCATGAAAGTAGAAGAATTTGGTTTTGGTTTTCCGCCACGGCTGTGGGGAAAAAAAATGGGTGGGACAACTTACTCAATTAATTCGATACCTTTCGGCGGTTTTGTAAAAATCACGGGTGAAGACGGAGAAAATAAAAATGAGCCTAACAGTTTTGCGGCCAAGTCAGCTACGCGTCGGGCGGCTACCTTGGTAGCGGGGGTACTAATGAACATTTTGTTAGCCTTCGCCTTGCTGGTAGTAGTAAATTTTTTTGGCGTGCGCACGCAGTTAGATGAAAACCAAGTAGATAAACAAGCCAAAGATTTGCGGGTGCAGATTATCCAGATCGTGGACAATAGCCCGGCCGTGTCAGCCGGCCTAAATAATCTTGACGAGATTACTGGTTTTCGTTGGGGGGGGCAGGAGACAAAAGTGGCCAGTGTCAGTGCGGTGCAAAATTTTATCAGTGCTCACAAGGGGCAGAAAATTGTGATGCTGGTGCGGCGCGGCGATCAGCTAATGGAAAAAGAAATTGTCCCGCGCGTTAATCCGCCAGCGGGCGAAGGTTCACTGGGGATTTCATTGGCCTTAACCGGTGAGGTGAGCTACCCATTTTTTAAAGCCATTGCTGAGGCGGGAAAACAGACCTGGTGGTTATTCGCCAATATTGTAATCGGCTTTGCTACTATTATCAAAAATATTTTTACTCAGGGCTCGCCAGGAGCAGATTTGTCCGGACCAATTGGGATTGCCCAATACACCGGTCAAGCCGCCCGGGTGGGGTGGAGTTACTTGTTGCAATTTGTTGCTCTGATTTCAGTGAATTTGGCGGTGTTGAACTTAATTCCTTTTCCAGCCTTGGATGGCGGACGTTTATTATTTGTTGGTCTGGAGAAGTTGCGCCGTAAACCCATGCCCCATAAGGTGGAGGCGATCATCAATACCATCGGCTTTGCTTTGTTGATTTTACTGATGATTTACGTTACAACTAAAGATGTAATTAAATTCTGGTAGCCAAGAATTAATGACTAAACCCAAATGACTAATGACAATTCAAATCCTAATGACAAAGTCCTAATTTAGATTTTGAACTTTGTCATTGATTAGTCATTTAGCGTTAGTCATTTGTCATTTCCACATATGAAGCTCTCGCAACTTTTTACTAAAACTGAAAAACTTCCTCCGGCCGAAGAAGTTAGTGCTAACGCGCAACTGTTAGAGCGGGGCGGTTTTATTTATAAGAATAACTCTGGCATCTATACCTTTTTACCGCTCGGCTGGCGGGTCTTGCAAAACATCAACCAGATTATTCGCGAGGAGATGGATGCCATTGGTGGTCAGGAGATGCAAATGCCGTCGCTGATTAATAAGCGCTATTGGGAGGCCTCGGGACGCTGGGAGGTTGATGTCATGTACAAATTACAGGATGCCAATAAGCATGAGTATGGTTTGGGTTGGACGCACGAGGAGGTTACCGCAGAAATCGCTAAGCGTTATCTCCAATCTTATAAAGACATGCCGTTTAGTCTGTACCAAATTCAGACTAAGTTTCGTAACGAGGCACGCGCGAAGTCCGGTATTTTGCGGGGGCGGGAGTTTTTAATGAAAGATTTATATAGTTTTCACCCAGACGAAGCTAGTCTGAATGAGTTCTATTGGCAAGTAGCCGAGGCCTACCACAAAATTTTTAAACGTTGTGGCTTAGAGGCGATTATCACTGAAGCTTCCGGTGGCGATTTTACCAAAGAGTATACGCATGAGTTCCAGGTTTTGTCGGAAGCCGGGGAGGATGAGATTTTGTATTGTGAAAAATGTCGCTATTCACAAAACGCCAGTATTTCCCAAATGGCCAAGGGCGGCAAGTGCCCTAAATGTGAGGGGAAAATTAACTCTGGTAAGGCAATTGAGGTCGGTAACATCTTTCGCCTGGGTACCCGTTTTTCTAAAGCTTTCAATTTAAATTATACTGATGAACAGGGCGCTGAACATCCCGTAGTGATGGGTTCATATGGTATTGGCCCTTCGCGTTTGGTGGGTACGATTGTAGAAGTATTCCACGATGATAAGGGAATCATCTGGCCAGCTAGCGTGGCACCTTTTCAGGTTTATTTAATTTCCTTGGACGGCACACGCGTCGAATCCGATAAAATTTATAAAAAACTTTTAAGCAAGAAAATTTCGGTGCTCTATGATGACAGCGAAGAGCGCAGTGCCGGAGCCAAGTTTGCCGATGCTGATCTGCTTGGTATTCCAGTGCGCATAGTAGTCAGTACAAAAACTCTCAAAGAGGATAGTGTCGAGATCAAACGCCGTGGCGCGGATGGTTTTGAATTGGTAAAGATTAAGGAACTCGAAGGCTGGCTCACGAAATAACCCGCTCGCCCTCTCCAATTTTCCTCCTGGTCCTCGCCTGCGCTCGACTGCTCAGTCAGAGCAGGATTTGTCTTCCAGCCATTTCAGGTAATCCTCCGTTTCACTCTCCGACCTCAAATGCTGGACAAATCTGCTCTTTGATGAGCAGTCGAGCTAGTCTGCGGAGTAGGAAAATTAGAGAGGGCTCGCTTACTATATATTGCCATGTTTCGTGCCTTGTTCGTTTTTAGCCAAAAATAAAAAAGACCCCGGAGGGTGGGGGCCAGGGTGGCCTTCCCTCCGGGAATCTCAACTGCAGCGCTCAGCAGCTACCGAATACGCGCAACCACATTGAAAGGAGCGATGAGACCAGGCGGTTTGTGTGCCAGCCCAACTAACAAGGAGAACCCACACAAACCACACAAAACCGCCTGGTCGACCTAAAGCAAAGGAACTGCCTACGCACACTCTAATCATAATCCGTCGCTATTATTTGTCAATTCAGTTTCTGTGCATAACTGGCAAAACTCCTAGCGAGGTATATCCACTTCGCCATTCGTCAAGGAGCTCTCTGTGCGTATAAAACCACGGCGAGGCGAAGCTGATTGTTGATAAATAAATCGGAGATGTAGCCCTAGACCCCTTTGGGGTCGGGCGGAAGAGGCTCGATTTTTTATCTAAATCAGCGAGCCTTGCACAGTGAGTTTTATTGCACAGTGCGAAAGAATGGCGAAGTGGATATATCGAGCGATCCACATTTGTCGGCAAGGACTCTTTCTGTTATGTTACTGCTTGATGTTCAACCGCTTTTTTGGCTTATTTTCTAAAGATATTGGCATTGATCTCGGCACTGCCAATACGCTGGTTTATGTCCGTGGTAAGGGCATTTTAATTAACGAACCGTCGATTGTTGCGATCAATAATAAAACTGGTAGCGTGCTGGCGATTGGTGAAGAGGCGCGTCGAATGGTCGGACGCACGCCAGGCTATATTGTAGTTTCCAAACCGCTGGTAAGTGGGGTGGTCTCGGATTTTGAGGTGACCGAGCAGATGCTAAAATATTTTATTGATAAAGTGCACCAAGAAAGTTTTTCTTTTTTCCCGCGACCGCGGGTAGTGATCGGCATTCCTTCGGGCGTCACTGAGGTGGAGCGACGGGCAGTAGAAGACGCTGCTTACAATGCCGGTGCGCGTGAAGTCTATCTAATGGAAGAACCAATGGCCGCGGCGATCGGCGCGCGCCTGCCAGTGCAAGAAGCGGCGGCCAACGTGATTATTGATATTGGTGGCGGCTCCACTGATATTGCAGTAATTTCGATGGGTGGGGTGGTGGCGGCCCGCTCGTTGCGTATTGCGGGGGATAAATTGAATGAGGATATTGTGCGCTACATGCGTGAGGAGAAAAATATTTTGATTGGTGATGCTACCGCCGAGAGTGTTAAGTTGCGTCTGGGTTCGGCTTATCCGCTGGCGGATGAGTTGCGGGGCGAAGTACGTGGGCGTGACCTAGTAACGGGCTTACCCCGCGAAATTATTCTTACTTCTGAAGAGGTACGGCAAGCCATCAGTCGTTCAATCCGGGCGATTATTTTGGATCTCAAATCTACCATCGAAGAAACCCCACCGGAGCTGATTGCCGACTTGCTTAATCGTAGTGTCTATTTGTCAGGCGGTGGTAGTATGTTACGTGGACTGGATCAGCTAATTAGCCATGAAATTAAACTGCCGGTGAAAATTGTTGACGATCCCTTAACTTCCGTAGCACGGGGTTGTGGTTTTGTTTTAGAACACCTCGATCAGTACCGTGATGTGTTAGTAGAAAATCCCAAAGAGGCTTATTTATGAACCGTCGTTCTCCAAAGTTAATATTACTAACCCTATTAGTTGTTGTCGCTATTTTTATTACCAATCTTTTTACCGGCGAGTATTTTAGCCACGCCTTGGCTACTGGTTTGGCCAAGCCACTGGTGGCACAGTATCGTTGGTCGGGTTGGTTACGCAATCACCTGGTCAGTTGGTGGGAGGTGGAACAGTGGATGGATCAGCGTCAACAGTTGGAAAATCAGGTGCGCGATCTGCAGGCTGACAATCGACAAATTCCGGAGTTACTAAAAGAAAATGATTTTTTAAAAAAAGAGTTGGGGGTGGCACGACAACGCAATTTGGAATTGGAATTAGTTAAGTTGATTGAGGTCACTAGTACTGGGCCATACCGCACCGCTTTAATAGACCGGGGCCAGGATGCTGATATTAAACCCGGTATGGCAGTAATATTCCAAGGTCAAATTTTGTTTGGGGTAGTACAGGAAAGTTATACTCATAGCGCCCTACTGTGGTTGTTAAATGATCCGCGCTTAAGTATCAATGTACGGGTTCAGGCGGCCAATGTCGTCGGGAGAACTCACGGTGCCTTGGAGCAAGGACTATTTGTAGACTTGGTCACCAGTCAGGAAGAGATTAAAGAAGGGGATTTAATTGTTTCTAGTGGCTTAGATGGCCTGCCTGATGCTCTGGAGGTGGGAGCGGTGGCCAATGTTAAGCAAGTTAGTGGGGCCTTGTTTAAAACCGTCCGAGTTGATCCACGTTTTATTAATTTTTTGCCGGAAGATGTTTTCGTCATTAAAAAATATTAAGTATCTTAACCATTGCGCCAAAAAAGCTTTCCCCCAATTTACCTCTTTAGTTTAGCGTTTTTTTTACTTGAACGAGCGTTGCTACCAGTCTGGGGGTGGCAGTTACACATTAGTTTAGCAATGGTTTTTTTGCTAGTGGCCTGGTTGGTAGAGGTGGGAAGATTAGGCAATGCCCCAGTGGCGGAGTTGTGGAACAGACGTTTGTTGCCCCAGTGTTTGTTAATTATGTTTTTTGACCTCTGGTCGGGTGGTTATTGGGGGAGCGGCCTGGCGGCTTGGTTAGTTACCTTGGCGCTATTTGCTTTATGGCGGGCTTGGTTGTTAAATAATAGTGGTCGTTGGTGGTACAGCGTAATCTTGAGTGGAGTGCTATACAATTTTTACCGTTTACTACAGATAGTTTTGGATTGGTTGATTAAACGCCCTGATTATTTGTCACGTTATTGGCCAGAACTTTTAAGTTGGCAGTCACAATTGGAAATATTTGGTTTTGTGCTGGTTAGTTTACTCCTTGTTTTTTATGTTCAGAAAAAAATACCACATTCGTAATTTTGGTGACGACTCAATTACTCCAGAAGAAAGTCTTTTGGATGGTGGTCGAAAACACCTGGAAGCGCCAATTACCCGCACGGTTTTACATTTTTTCAGTTGTCTATTTCTTTTGGTAATATTTTTTTTTGTTATAACTGGTTTTAGGCTGCAAGTAATTAAGGGGGCAGATTTTAAACAAGCGGCACTGGATAATCGCTCATCACTTTATGGTATTCCGGGTATTCGTGGCGAGATACTAGATCGCGGTGGCAAAGCTTTGGCCACCAATCGGCCCGCTTTTGATTTAGTTGGCGTCACAGCGGCACTACCAAAAAAGATCGAAGAGGTGGAGAGTCTGATTACCAATCTGTCTGACATCCTGGCAATCAGCCAGGATGATCTACGCGCCATTTTCCGCAAGGGCACCAGCCAGGCGATCTTCTTTATTAAACGCGATGTTTCCAAGGAGGTGGTACTGAAAATCGGCAACCAGGCTTGGTCTGGGGTTTTTATTGTTAATTCATCGGTACGCAGTTACGCTTTAGGTGAAAAGGCCGCGACGGTGTTGGGCTACACCAGTAAAGTGACAGATGAAGACATGGCGGACAGTTATTACGATAACAATGATCGCAAAGGGCGGGCGGGGGCGGAAGCTACTTACGAGGCTGATTTGCGGGGTGAACACGGGCGGATCTTCTTTGATCGCGTGAGTAAAAACTTTCAACTGACTGCACCAAAACCTGGGCAAACTCTGGTGTTAAATATTGACCAGGCTATTCAACAGCAACTCTATCAGACGGTCAGTAATGTTTTGCGTACGCAAGGATTAAAATATGCCGCGGCGGTGGTGCAAAATCCCAATACTGGGGAGATCTTGGGGTTAGTTAGTTTCCCCGGTTATGATAATAACGATTTAGTGAGTGAGCTCAGTCAGACGGATTATGAGCGCTATTTTATCTCCCCTGGTCAACCGCTGTTTAATCGCGCCATTAGTGGGCGCTATAGCCCGGGCTCGACCATCAAGCCACTGGAGGCACTATCAGCGCTTAAAGAGGGGACAATCACTCCCCGTACCACTATTACTGATCTAACTGGTTATATTACGGTGCCTAATATTTATCATCCAGAGATTGAGTACCGTTTCCATGATTTTAAAATTCGTGGCACGGTGGATTTGAAGCAGGCTATTACGGTCTCATCTAACATCTACTTTTATTCGGTCGGTGGTGGTTATGGTAACATTGTTGGCTTGGGGTTGGAGCGTTTAGAAAAATATTTTAAATTGTGGCGAATCGACCAACCGCTAGGAATTGATTTACCCAGCGAAGGAAGCGGTTTTGTGCCAACCGCGGACTGGAAACAAGAACGGACCGGTGAACCTTGGTTTATTGGTGATACTTACAACATCTCAGTTGGGCAGGGGGATTTGGGCGTAACTCCGCTTTGGTTGAGTAGTTATGTTTCAGCGATTGCCAACGGTGGGACGATTTATCGTCCCACCGTGGCAAAGAGTGTGCTCGATAGGGACCAAAAAATAGTAAAAACCTTTGTTCCCGAGAAGTTGGTAGAGCTTCCCTATGATCGAGCCACTTTCAACATTGTGCGTGATGCGATGCGCAATGTGGTGTTGGAAGGTACCGGCAAGGGTCTAAAAGATTTGCCCGTAGAAATTGCCGCCAAGACCGGCACTACCGAGGTAGTTAAATATGGTAAAACTAATTCCAGTGTGATGCTTTATGGTCCATATACCAATCCCGAAATCGCTATGTCCATAGTGATTGAAGATACTGGCACGCGCTATGGCCTGGCGGTTAATGCCGCCCATGATTTTTTGGCTTGGTATTTTGATCCGGCGCGACGGCAATAACCCGTCCCCAATGGGCCGAGGCGAGGCCTGCCCTGAGCCTGCTTGTGGTGAGCCTTGTCGAACCACCGAAGGGCTTATCAACTCCAACTGTTTACTTTATTTTTAGAACCGCTAAAATCTGTTAACTCCCATAGAACTATTCGAAATTGGGGGTAATTTTTATCAAAACTTATGCCACAACTACTAAAAGTACAATACTTCACCCCTGAGGGTTTAGAAAAACTCAAAGCCGAACTGCAAGAGCGCACGGAGGTAATCCGCCAGCGGATTGCCGCGCGCATTGGCGAGGCACGGGATTTGGGCGATCTTTCCGAAAACGCTGAGTACGTTGAGGCGAAAGAGGATCAGGGCTTTAATGAAAGTCGCATTGAGGAGCTAAATAATATTATCAAAAACGCCGTCATGGCCGACCCTCAACATCATCAGGGGCAGGTTAATGTCGGCTCTACGATCAAAGTAAAATCTGACAAGGGCGAATTTAAGTTTACGGTGGTAGGGGCTTCGGAGTCTGATCCGGTTAATGGTTTTATTTCAAACGAATCTCCCCTAGGTCAGGCATTTTTGGGTGCTAAAAAGGGAGAGACCGTGGAGGCGAAAGTACCAAAAGGGGTGATTGAGTATAAGATTTTAGAAATCGAATAGGGCGTTTACCCTGAGTCTTACCGAAGGGCTCAGCACCCGATCTCTGGTATTCTCTCGCACTGCCTAATAAAACCTACTGTGCGATCTTACAACTCTAGATAAAAAATCGAGCCTCTTCCGTGAAAATCCCGTAAAGGGATTTTCCTATATCTCCGATTTATTTATCAACGAGTTGTCTCAATCTGCTCGTTGTTTTATAAAGACAGATTGCTCTTTAACGAATACCAGAGACCAGGCGCCTCGCTTATTTATACTATTTAGTAAGTGTCAAAAATAAAAAACCCTGGCGGGGAGCCAGGGCTTTCGTGGAGGGCGGGAAGGAACGTGGGATTGAGAGACTAACGACGCAGGCCGAGACGTTTGAACATCTCGGTGACTTTGGCGATGATTTCTTTTTTCATCGCCGGCTCGTCGATAGTCGAAGATTTCTCGCTGGAGGAGCCACATCCTCCAGCACAACCACCGTAGTTGATGTTCATGTAGTCTTCGGGGTTAACATCGATTGTGAGCCCGGCCTTTTTGTGGATCACCAATCCGGTACTCAGGAAAAACAACGTCAAGTCGTACTGAGCCGGCGGGAACCTGAGCCCGAGTACGTTGACTGAGACGTTGTAGGTGTCGTATCCGTCGACGAAAGAGCGGGTTCCGGCTTCCGACACCAGCTCGCCATTGATCAACACCCTCACGTCGCGATCGGAGAAACGGCCGGGGAACAGCCCGTTCAACTGCAAGTAGAACGGACGGTTCCGGTAGTCAGTACTCAAGTAGGCGTAGTCGAGAAGGCTTCCACCTGGCCGGCCGGGGAAGCTGTACTCGCCGAAAGTTATCTCGAATTTGTTCTGGCCGATGATCCGGCCGGTGTTGTCGATTACAACGGCAAGGTAACGATATCGCCCCCACATTCTATTCCGGGCGGAAAGAGACAGAAAGGCAAAATTCCTATTGCCGTTCTGTAACATGGAGGGTCCGATACCGTATGTTGTTTGACTGTACTGGCCGATCGGGTCCGTGAATCCCATATAGACAACGCTTGGAATGACTTTTCCTTGACCATAGTAATGAAGGTTAATCTTTACACTACTATCTCCAGGAACAAAACTGTCTTCATCAGGGTAAACCAGCACTTCACTCCGGGCATAAGAGTCATGTTCTGCCGGCTGAATGCCGGTGATGAACACACCTCTCCAGTCCGGCGGAAGCTTTCCTCGGCTGTCCGGTTGATCGGAGACAAAGAATATCCTTGCCGTTCCGGGCTGCAGTACGGAGTAGTTCACCTCCCCAGTGAAAGGGTTGAACCAGTTGATCCGCACCGTCAGCGAGTCGGATGACATCGGCGCAAAGCCGACGAAGCCGGTAATGGGAATCGGCTCACCGGTGTCGTAGTCATATGCAGTCGCGTTGGCGAACTGCGTAGTCGTGTCTCCGACGACGAACGCACGCGGCTGGTCCATTTGGACCCCGGTTATCCGGAAGTTTGCGGTCGGTACTGGCCCGCCACCACCTCCGCCCCCTTGGGCGAAAACGGTGACAAAGCAGGATGCAAGACAGAGAAGCAGAAGCGCCAATTTGCGCATGAGTGATCTCCTTAGTTTAATCGTTTTTTTGTCTAAAAACTTGTCACCTTCATTCCGT